>Ga0325414_1001111_pt1 | contig 25080 bp, 20 predicted proteins | sample PopdelMetagenome_8_FD_206183 | JGI IMG/M metagenome (GOLD analysis project Ga0325414, IMG submission 206183) | Populus deltoides microbial communities from Bellville, Georgia, United States - Leaf-PdKOR-R3 | ecosystem: Host-associated > Plants > Phyllosphere > Phylloplane/Leaf | place: USA... | reverse complement strand
AATATTGGTAACCTCTATTGGTATCATTTGATTTGTCTTATTGAGATCTTTCCAACAATACTAGTGATGTTATTATCAGAGTTTTGATGTGTCTCCGAAATCTTTTTTTTCTTTTCTTTTCTCTCATTTCTCTTTATTAAGAATTACGTCAAACTATTTTACAAATTGAGAGAGTCGCTAGTAACATTTAATAACACGACTTTTTAAATGAAAATTTATCATGATCTAAAAAACAAGTTTTAATAAAGAAAATCATATCTTGATAATTTTATATTATTATATGTGAAAATAAAGGAATTATAAATTTGAGAAAATTATATAATTTTTATTCAATAAAAATAATAATATACATATCCACTTCTGATTGAATATTCATGAACAATGTTTCAAGAAAGTTGAGTATATTACATTCACATATAATTATTCATAAAACAATTGATAATATTACCACAAAAAAACCTTAATTTTATTTGAAAAATATAGCATCATGGATTGTTCTTAAAATATAATTGTAGTTATTTTATTTAAAGAAATTTTTTAAAAAACATCAAAAAATAAACAATTTTAAATGTGGGTTAAAAGAATCAAGTCTATATTTGCATGGGCTTTAAAGAAAATTTAGGATTTAGAATGCAAGCCAATACATCTAGCCTTAAAATAATAATAATAAATAAATAAATAAATAAAAAGGTGTCCCTAAACAGTTATCCCCTGCAATAATTGTTTTGCCATATTTAATAACACTGAAACAAATATCTAAGTAACCTTCAAAACACACTCTAATTAAATAAAAAACTTAAAATCAAAACAAATCAAATATATTTTTAGGATTATGATATATTTTTATTCAAAATAATTTAAGAATCAAATCACTTTCATTGAACTCTTATCCTCAATATTAACCCAAAGACACTAGTATCCATGTTTTTTTTCCATAATGGTTAAAGCTTTCTCTCCTCTTTCTCTCTCTTTTTTTTATAGTTTTTTTAATTGTCAGTAAAATGTTATAAAGATAAAGTTTCATAACTTAAATATAAACTTTAAAAATATTATAATGAATAGTATTTTACATTTGTGATCAACGTGAATGCATAATGAAACACCATTTTATTTTATTTCTTAAAATTATTTTTTAAATTTAATATCTTTGTAAGTTTTTCATCCAAGTTTCGCTTCTACCCGTATAGTTTAAAATCCCGAGTGTTTTTAAAAAGTTTTAATATTTTAGGACTTAATAATTAAAAAAAAATCTAACATCATCATGTTTTATTTCACTCTTTTTTTTTATATATAACTTTTATCTCTGTTTTTTCCTCACATCCACGTACATGTATAAAATCATACAAAAAATAATTAATAGCCTAAAGGAAAAAAAGGCTAAAAAATTATTTAATGGTTATGAGTATCGATGGAAATTTTTGCAAATTAGAAGGTGAGTTGGGAAATTTTATACAAAGAGAATAGAAGTATAACATTAATGAATCAGTTGGAGTTAAATTAAGATTTGAAGGGAAAATGCTAAGAAAATAGATTTAAAGATGGATTGTTAAGAAGTGTCAAGGATGTTTGGTAGAAAATAATTAAGGTTCAATTTAACAATCTGCTGACTGTTGATGTAATTTTATTATTTTTGAGTTTCAATTATATATCAGGTAAATAAAAATTAACAATACATGGATGAATATGTATTTTATGAATCATTTTGTTCAAATGAGCCTTCTTTTAATATTATAAAAAATCATGGATCTCGTGCCCTAGAAAAATTATAATAGGAGAAGGAAAAAAGTTTTTGTGCAGGTTATTTTTTCCTCCATTTAAAAAAAATAAATAAATGAAATTATTGAAGAACATTTGACTTCTCTCTAGCTCTAAGAACCAGTAAAGACCTTAACCGACTCTGGTCACAGGTCACAGCATTGCAATTTGTTATAGAACAATAAATTAAAAGGGAAGAACAATACGCTTATCACACTGCAAGAATTACATCTTCACAAAAAACCGAAAGATTGAAAGAGTACCAAACACAGAAAGGGAGACAATTTTCTTTTCCCACCAACCAACCATTACACACTAAGATTGCATTTTTATACCAAAACTTTCGACCCCAAAAATGAAACCGACGCGGTCCAAACCACTCAAGATCTCAAATCGCACGAATAAAGAAACAAAGATTCACCCATTGTCTCCCAGTCACTATGAGGTGCTAACGATTCTCCTGAAAAAATTGGAGAACGGTCAATGATTCACAATGATGAATGAATATATTAAAAAAAGGAAGGCTATTACATGTTCAAGCAATTCAAGTGACCGACAAATGAAGCCGAGCCAAAATGGTGCCTTCGTGTTACTCTTCTCCTATGATACAGTCACCAAATTCAACTCGAGTGGCCTTAAAGCTCCTTGAACAATCTCCTGGACTGTTCTATTCCGCCGACAAACATCAGAAAGCTCCTCAACCGCACCCATCAGGGTTTTGATATCAACCCCAGATGCTGCGTCAGTCAGTGCTTGAAAGATCTTTGTTTGTTCCACTTCTGTGACCACGGTTGATGGAATTAAAGAAACACTCTCCCTAGCCCACTCCAATGCACTTGCTCCATATGCACGGGTTAGTGCTAGCAAAGCGTATGTTACCTGGGGAAAAAAGAAGCTTCCTTCAATTTCTTAATTCATGCCTAACGGTAATTTACTCCAATTGAGGCCAAAAAGAGTTCTGGTACAGAATATGAGCTACCGTTTCTAATCGAGAACTTGGGAGTGCTCCGGTTAAGGAGGCAACCAAAATTCTAGTTATACTGGCGCCCCGGGGAATAATGACGCTGTCTCTGATAGCTAAATATTGTTCTCCCATGCTAGACTTTGCAAGATCAAAGATATCTGACAGGAAAGTTAATATGGAATTGGAGGCCTCTCTGCAAATATTGAAAAATATGGTGAGTGATGGGAAAAACCACAATTCATTTTGGAAGCAAAGTGTTTAAATAAGTACAAACTAGTGAGGAAGCATGTTTATTTCAAAAGCCCCAACCCCCCAAAACAAAAAACAAAAAACAAAAAAAAAAACCTGCATTGAACCTGGATTCAGTATTTGGTGATTGCCCAATACAAATGGACAAGAATTTGCAGAATAAGGAATAATGAAATGACAATATGATACCCAAATAATAGACTGAGATGCGAGAAGGAAAAACATGAATACATCATATACATGATTTTGGACACACATATAGAATAAATAACTCATTATCACTTATTAATGCAAAAGGTGAAACGCAGATCAGTTTGTATTCAACATGCAGCTGTGTTGTTAAGCATTTAATAGATTTCATGCATCTTACGAACCCAATTGGCACTTGTGTATCAAAAGGTAATAGAATTTACACAAATTTATAGTACAAACCTGTTCATTTATTAGCATAACAATGCTCTAACATGTCCTGATTTTCAATGATTCATGCATCAACATATTAGTTCTATGTCTTACCCATATTCACGCTACCTTATATGTCATGAAATCATTTATTTTCATACAGTGAATCAATTGATAATCAACCCAATCAACATCTCATGCATTTATACATGTGCTAGGATGAAATGTTATCTTCAATGGCCAGGTGTTCTCACACAAATACAGAGAGTTATACCTGTGTTGTACTGTGACACCAATCATTGAGCAATCCACTAATGATGGGAATACCGCAGATGGAATAAATACTTGAGGGCAATAGCGGATGCACCTCGACGCCAACAGAAAACAATCATCTGCTATGTCTGGTCTGGCAGTAAAATCCTGCAAAATAAATGCAAAAATAACTGAATGCCACAAGCGCTATGTGCTATTAGCAAATCCAACCACCAACAAAAGGTAATGCATCAATGTGGAACCTTTATATTGGTGAGAAGACATGTTGTGCACTTGAAGAGGGCTTCAATCAAATTTTTCAGGTAGTACGCACAAGATGGGTCAGAGCCAAATATCTGCATCCCAAGATGACAGTTGACTTTAGAATTAAACATGAAAAAAGTGTGTGCGTACTAGGAAGAAAGACATGCCTTTATAACTTCACTGGAGAGATAAAGGAAGCATGGCTGGTGGTGCTGTTGGTACAGGCCTTGAATCTCTTCTAGCATTGCTCCAATTGTGATTCCCATGAGCCTTCCAGATGTTCTCACCTAAAGAAAACTCAAGCTCATTGATATCAGAGTAGTGATGATTTTTTACCAAACAAGATCACCAACAAAATACAGCATCTTCATTCTTAAACTCTACCGATGAAGTACGAAATAGAAAGGTGTCAGTTGAAAATTAATGCACTGAGTGAAGCTGTTGTTGAGATGGCTTGGGAAAAAAAAAAATCCTTTGAACCTTGACAACGATTATTTTGACAGTTAAATCATTAAATACTGACCTACTAAAGACCACCTCTCTCATATCTAGTTTTCTGAAGTTCATGAGTAAAAGAAGTGAATACAGCTAAGGAAACTCACAGCATATTTACAAGCTCGGCAAAGAGACTCCATTGTCCGCATATCCCAAGCACGACTACAGAAAGCACAGATCAATAGAGAACAGAAAACCAAGGAATATCTAAACATGATTACTGCTTTTCTTATAGCACCCGGCATGTACTTACATGTCAAATATTGCTTTCAAAATTGGCCAAAGTCTTTGAATTGCATCTGCCACAGCTTCAGGGTGATTTACATACCTGAAATTTTTTTTATTTGAAACTTAAGAATATCAATCTGGTAAATTAAAAAATAAACAGAGAATGTCAATCAAACCTAAAGATGTATGCAAGTCGATCAATATGAACTGTTAATTCACGAGCAAGTTTCTTCTCCAATACATCTGGGCCTTGACTAATAATTTCCTGGTTGTTCACGTTATAAACTTGCTTAGTATTATGAAACAAGAACAATTCTGAAAAAAAATCCATCAGAAACAAACCAACCTAACCTGTAGAGGAGTGACAACTGGCAAGCATAATTTCTCCAAAGCCAGCTTAGCCTGATCAGCCGGAAGTTCTGTAATGACCATGCTGTAAAACAATGCATAAACATCTAAATCAAGTGCTCCGAGCAGAATTTCATCAGATACTGATTCTCAAGTAACCAATATACCTGAAGGCTTCGACCACATGCAAAGAGTCCCCAGCAGAAACTTTTAAACTACCTTCCCCAATCACAGCACTGTTGTATATGGAAAAGAGTTCGTCAAAATATCCACAAAGCTTTCTCCGGCAATCTACAGTCAACATTTGATCCATGTTTGAGTGAAGGTTTTCAAAATACAACACTAAATCACATAATGCAGTAACAATGACAATAGAGTAGAGAGAAGTTGTATGTGTGTGTGTGTGTGTGTCTTCTAAGGAGTGCAAAACCACTAATAGAACTAAAACTGAAAACTCACAGGGAAGAATAACAATCATTCATGATTTTGAAGGAGATAACGCATAATCTTCTTCATCTTAGTGGTTTTCTCAACTTCATTTAGCATTTTAGCCGTTGATAAGCTAAAAAAGCTGAACATGATTGTTTAGCATTTGCAATCATTCATCTTCCTATTCAAATCATAACTCTGATGCTCTTAGAAAACAGCTCTTGAAGCATAAATAGATTCTCTCAAATCACAGGCTTGACACAAAAATATCTAGTTTAAAAATAAGAGACAATCATTCACAAGTGATAGCCAGATAAAAAATGGATTGGATCAACTCCTTTAAGTTTGAAATTGGTTACTTTTAATGCATCCCCTGATGATAAGTAAATAGAGTGGATAAAATCAAGGGGTAGAATCCAGGACACAGAGGATGCAAAACCAAGGGCAGAGTCCAGGATGCCCTCAAACAATCTGCATTTACCATATTCAACCATAATCAACCACTTTCATTAAGTTTTCTTGAAAGTGGAATTTACCTATCATATACCAGATGAAACCCAATCTCCCCTTCTTTTTTCTTTTTCTTTTTAAGGATAGAAAAAGAATGTGCTATTAACAGTGAAAAATAAGCAATTACAACAAAGAAATCCTCCTGGAATGGTTTTCTGATTCCTTTCAAATATTGGTTAATTTAACTTCTCAAAAAACCCCTAAAGCAGAAAATTATGAAGAACCCAAAATAATTAAATATAGGACCCAAAACCCCTTTATAAGACCCTCAAAACAAGATAGAACCCTTTAAATATGCAGAATCAAAATCCATATTCCTTCATCACCATCTTTCACTAATGAGGTTAACAAACTTCAATGCAAACAATTGGCATTTGTTCATCAAGTACGGAGGGTTTCGATTGCAATGCCATTAACATTCTTTACAATTACAACTAAAACCCATTGAAGACGAAGACCTAAAACAGAAAGCTTCGTTAAGTAAAGGAGCAAGGATCAGAATGTGCTCCACAAAAATTAGAAGGCAGTGTTAATAATTGTTGTTATATGCACAGGAAACTTGATAACTAAATGTTGCCAACTTATAGAGACTTCTCTAAATTCAAATGCTCCTAAAGCCAAATAACATACAGTGGTGAAAAAAAATTACACGACTGAAGAGAGTGTACCATCACAGATGTGTCTGAATGCCACTGCCGCAGCTGCTGCAGAATCTTCTGATTTACCCATGCCACTGAGGAGAATTTTTATGACTGAAGACAGTTGAGGAAATCCATCCAATGCAGCATCAAGCCATTTCGAATATGCTCCAATGGTTAAGCACACTGAAATTTTTTCCTTAAGTTAATAACTTCAGATTTCACATCCAGAAACACCTTGCTTGGTGAGGCCAATGCACTGGAAGTTTGGAAGTCAAAACAAGTGAATCTGTAGCTTGGACAGAGACGGTTCACCATCTCCACTCCACACTAACATCCACAACCCCTTGGTGGCAAGAATAAAATATATAAAATAGCATCCACCCACCATGAGAGTTGTTTACCTGTCTGGAGTAGTTGGGGCTCATGAGGAAGTTCCAGAAGCAAAGACATAATCTGTTTAAAGCGAACCAACCAACAAAATCTTTTATGTTTCTGAGAGTTCTGAACTAAAACAATCTGAAAACAAGTAAACCATTTTCAATCCATAAACTACTGAATTGAAAATATGGATATAAACTACAGGAGTAATAGGTTTTGTCCATATTATGATTATATATACATTATCTGTTAACCACATGAAAAAGCAAATGCTGGTTTCCTTGTTCAGTTTTCAAATTCACAACACAAACAATGGATGCACTGATCACAAAATTCAAGACATGCTAAAATTAAGGACCATGGGACAAGCCATGCAACTGCAGTCCTATAATGAAATAGTAGATGTTTAAGGAACTAAATGGTTTCCCAACATAACAGAGCAACAGCAACAAAACCACACCTGTAAAATAGAAGCCCTCAACATAATAACTGAGTGTAAAGAAAGAAACCAAGAAAAAAAAAGAATTTCAGAAATGTTTTACCTTGGGCATTACTTCAGCTTCAACTGTCGAAACATAATTTGATATGGCCCTGATGCAAAACAAAGCAGCTTCTGCTGGATGCCATTGATTGTGGTCATTCCCCAGGCAGGTTCGGGCCTTCCAAAGTTTAAAAGATTTCACATAATTCATACAAGCAAACATAATTAAAAAGGATAATAGAAATACTCTTGAGGGTGGCATGCAAAAAAGTTCTCATATAACCCCTAAAAAACTTAATCCATATCAGGCATGTTCCCTTTTTAGGAAACAAGACAGTTATGACACAGCATTGCAGCATGGAAGGCAGTCTGAGGAGAAAACAGGAAGCAACAAGATCTCTATAAATGAGGGTCCAAAGTTTAATTACACACAACAAAATGAGGCATGGTTATTGAAGAAACGATGTTGGAAGAAATTATCACCAAATGGTTTTGCACAAGTATTTCTGTTAATGTTATTTCCATATTGAATGACTAACTTGGACTACAAAATGGAGGGTAGCCCTCATCCAGCCCAAATGACTTTCCTCAGGTAGATTAAATCCCAATCCTTTGCCTTGCAAGAGAAAAATATAGCACTTGGTTGCAAGGACTGGATGAAAGAATATAAAAAATGTCATTATAGTTATCTCTCACATCAATTACCTTTCCAGGTCAAAGCTACTTGGATACTTCTGAAGAAGATTGAACCAATTGCTGAACTACCAAATTACTACTCAAAAACTAGTAACAATAAGAGGCTGGGCTTATTTGAAAATTAGTTCATAAAATAATTTATATACAATTCCTGGATGCCACTAAAGCCTCAAGAAAGGATATAGCTTGCAATTGCAATGTTGCACACCCTGTTAGTTACAATGAAGACTTAAACCTTAGTTTCCAGTTCTCAAACATCTTTTTACAAAAATAAAAGAATTATTATGGTTTAAAATACAAAACATACCTCAGCAAGTTTTACGTAAAGAATTCTCAAAGTTGCATCACCGCCTAAAACTGATGCTGCGTCAATTAACACATCCGCGACAGCTAGCATGGCCACAGATTTTGTTAGTGTTGTAGAAGGGTATCTGGGTCTCATAAATGTAAAATATAAAACAGGCAAATTGAAAAAAAAAAAGAAAAAAAGGAGGCAGATAACAAATCAGCAATTGAAAGATACTAACAACAATAGTGCAATCAATGAACAAGTTCGAAAACTATAGCAACAGAGGGAAAAAATTTATCCAATTGAGTCATGGACATGCCAATGAGCAAACAAAAAAAATTTAACAATATTTTGATTCAAATTGTTGCCTGAAACTAAAAGCAACCATTGGATTGTGCCAAGAAGAGTTTGTTTGATCAAATAAGGGGAAAGTGACTGATCAAAAGTAAAAAGACAATTTAATGATTATAGATAAAAACACCAACAACCAGACAAATGACTGTCAGAAAGGAAAGAGATAAATGAGCCAGTGTACCAGTCAATTACTCACAATAATATTTGTATGCAATTTCCACATCATGCACATACAGGGACCTCCACATTTTCCTACACTACTTTTCCCTTGACTGCATTGTTTGTGCCAGTCCACAAAGGTATATCCCTGCACAAACTCTGCCAACAAAATATGCCCCCCTACCCAAGCAAGAACTATGATTCAACTAACTTTTGTATTACCATCATTCAGAATTTATGCTGCTTTTATTACCTATTATTCTCATGATGCACAGCATGCCAGTACAAGCCATAGATCCAAAGCTCTCAACAGATAAATTTGACAGAATCACAAATGAAATATATATATATATATATATGGAAAATCAGAGAATCTGATACAGAAAAGTTTAGAGGTTAAGGTTGTGTTTACTTTCCAAAAATAGCCTTTTTGTTTCAATCTCTAGTTTTCTTATTCATTCTAAAAAGTTTTTTCCATGGAAAATTAAGGAAACATGTTTATTATATACGAATTTTCCAAAATAGAAATCAAGGGCCTTGTTTGATTTAAATTGAAAATAATAAAAGGAATGACCATGAACCATTATATGAACCAAACAAGGCCCTTATTTATATAGTGGAGAATTTGGAATACAACTAATTTGGTGTTTTCCAGTTTTATAGAAAACTGGAGAATTAAAAAGCATGTATTTCCAAGAAAACAATTTTTATTTTCAGTTAGCAAAGGCATTTTCAGAAGTTTCCTGTTTTGAAGAAAAAATTTCTGGAAAACTCATAATTTCTATCAAAGAACTCATGCAAGTCCCTCTACCAAACTCATTGGAATCAACTATATAAACCAGTCACCTCATCAATCTGTTTTAGTCTGATTTCTATTATTACCAGAGTTTCTGAACTCAAACTAATTATATAAACCAGTCGCCTCATCAATCTATTTTCCTTACAAGAAAATTCCAAAACTACATGTTTTTCCAAAAACAAAAATCTAATTCCTCAAGAGTACCAACATACTACGAAGTTAACCAGTGTTTTCACACTTCTTCCAAAATAATCATTTATTACTGATCTTTTTAGTCATCTAAGACTCAACTATCAAACATCTGACAGCATAACCTAGTCAGAAAGCAAAAGGAATGATGAGATATTTACAGTTTTATGTCTTAGTAACCTAAAAGGTACAAGAAACTGGTTTCTGGTTTCAAGTTTACAACGTCTTAAGTAATGTCTTTGGGAAATGCTCTCGTTGCAGTGAAATACAATCAACATTAAATTACCTTTCCATGCCTTTTGTATGCTTGATGAGTTTTGAAATATCTAAAACAACACTAAAGTATTCTCCAGAATGCTTACGACAGGAAAAGCAAAACAATATCCAATATCAAACAGCCAATCATTACCATATCTAGTCTGTTTGAATTCCTTGAGATCTTCAACTGACAGGGTTTGATAATCTGGAGGATATTGAACTCGAGAGCTAACCTGTGATGATAAGCCATAGCTCTTTAAGATTTTTTATGAAACAACATACAACAAGGAAAATGATTATTTATTCATATGCATGCTTTTACTTAAGAAAACCATAAACGAATTTTCCTTCCCTTCAACTAGCCATGAAAACTTGAGAGAACAAAAGCAGAGCAATAAATTTTCCACTATTCATAAGTAAAAATTTATTGACAGAGACAAAACCAAACTTGACAGCCAAAAGGAAATTGATATGGACCAAGGTATTATGAAGATTGCAGATTGCAAATGCTGCGGTTGGAAGCAAATAAGCAATAAACAAAGAAAAATACCTCTTTAAGTTTGTTAATGTGGCAACTCGAAGTTCTCAAAAGGACTTGGAATGAATAACAAAATGAATATATTTTCATTATTATATTGCTGCAGCCTCCATTTTTAAGAAAGCAAAACCTATATGCTATATCAAATTGTGACTATTGATTTATACAGAATTTGGCAGTGTATTCATAGTATACGATGGGTGAGCGAGGCTAAATACTGCTATCAACATAACTACCATGTCACATGCTACATTGATAGCTAAAGTGTGAGCAGTACAGCTCCAATACTGCATACAATAAATTTCTATGAGCATGCTTTGGTCAAACATCAATCATGAATGAGCTTCTCTTCATTAGACACAACTACACTAGAAATACATTCCGTTGCATGCTGTTAACAATCCCACCAAATCGATTCAAATAAGAGAAATAATGACAAAGGAGGAGAGAATAAATCAGCAGTACCATCCAAAGTAGCAAAGCATTTTTTGGAGATAGAATCTTCTTAGGGTACAAAATCACACACTGGTACCCAAAAATTGTTTCCACTTCATGTATATTTTAGCGATAGAAGCTTCTTATAGTATGCAAACATGCACCACTACTTCAAGTTATTTCACAATTGATAGCACTAATATTGACGCTCTGAAAATCTAAACCAGAAAGCTCACCAGGGACACAAGGGACTCATAGGGTGACCGAAAAACTTGCAGCCTCCTCCTACTCTCAGCTTCAATGGATGCTTCATTACCAAATGAAGTATAGGAATCCCTGGTAGAATAGAATCATCATATTCAAACTTCCTTTACAAAGGGATGCAGCTAATGCAATAGAACTCCACAAGGATTCACCTCTTAGTCAAGAAATGTTGAAGACTGTGCCAGAAATTAAATGTCATTGAAGCAATGTCATATTCTGGGTGTGAAGCAACTTCTAACAATGCATTTACTATCATCATTGACTCATTAGAACCTGCAAACAAGAGGGAAATTTCCAAAAATGCTAATCAACAGAAAAGGAGAAAGATCACATACAAAACAGGCTTCGTTAGTCAACCAAAAGCACTCTGTAATGATTCGAAGAAAAGTGGACAGAAAGAAGCAAAAATAGTTACATCTTACGATAAACAAACAAACAAAAACCTTGAATAGGCTACTATTTATAGGAAAAGTTTATACCAGTTGCAATCAGCTCGACATATGAATCACCCATGTCTGCAAATAATCTAGCAATGGCCTTCACATCTTCTTCATCCTAAAAGAAAAACCATGTTTAAATAACAATAAACAATTTCTACATTGTTCTCACCAAGACCATGTGTGCAAATATGTTGAAATAGTAACTCCAAGTAAAAATCCACTAATGAAAGGACATAAAAATTCAAGCCTAGAACATCTTCATGGTGCAATGGGTGGTGGAGCATCTCCACCAAATAAAATGCAAGTATGAATATTATCCCAGAATTGCTGGCACAAGCATGCAGCTCCTTGTAATATGAAATTTTCAGGAGACAACTTCCTCCAAAGGCAAACTTAGAACCATGTCAGCAAATGAATGATTCACACCAACTCACATTTCCCATCCAATGGATGTAAACCATTTATCAATTAGCAAATATAGATCATTTTGATCATCATCTTCATATTATTCCGAACAAAATGTTATGCGTGTTGGGGAAAAACAGTTGCTAATTATCTTAATCTTATAATGCATCATTTGAATAGAACATGACTCATTCAGATCTGTGGAAATCCCCACCAACTTATAGTAAAAAATTAATCATTTTGGAAAAACACATTAAAAGCATAATTATAAAAATAATGTATATAAGCAAACAAACATGCACGCACACATGCATTTCGGTTCATGTATTACCTGAAAATTTCCTTTCTTTATACCATTTCTCTTGCTTAACTGTATATTAACAATTATCTCTGATCCCCTCCCATAGTACACTTCTTGAACAACACATCCACCATTTCTCATAAATCCAAATTCGTTTGATAAATTCATTTATTTTTATGAAATTGAATGCATTTGAATAGCATGTTTTTCTTTAAAAACTGCATAAGGGAATATGAATAACTACTCAATAACCAACAAACCATCAATATCCCAAGATTATTAATTTTGAGAAATGTATTCAAAAGCATTTCAAAAAAAATCACAAGTAAATAGGCACCAACTTTGAGTTTTGAACCCTCTGTAGAGTGTGATGCTACAACTCAAGGCCTTCCCACCCCGACAAGGAAAGAGAATGAGTGAATTCAAATGAACCACACACCACTTTAATAGGAGAACATTGTTTTTAAGTTACTTGTTTAGCACATCTATTATGATACAATATCATCACTCATTGAGATAAATAACCGCAACAGCCACATGAAACTTTATGAATGCAATACCTTTGAAGGATCTCTGAGTTGCTCCTTTAGACTCATGACTTGAGGCACAATCACTTGAATTAAAGGCATCTGTACAGGAATACCACCAGAGTTTCCAGCTGTTGTGTAATGTATTAATTCTGATATGACTGCACAAATCAGGGAAAGTAGAAGACTGAGTCCAGGACTCCAAACACACCTACATATCCTCTAGTCCTCTACAGATTACAACTGTTCTGGCTGCCAACCACATTTGTGAAGATGAAGAAAAGATGTATGATTGACATGCAAAAGATTTCATTAAATAATAACAGCATCTTCCTGAAATTCTGGGGAAAGAATTAAAAAAAGTAATTAAATATGTAAATCATTCAGCTTTAAGAGGGGGGGACAAGTGGGTTGGATAGATAAAGAGATACAGATTTAATACATGAGTGTTGTAGATACAGAACAAATAAACTATAGGAAGCACAGATGCAACAGGGTAAATACAGTCATGCCCTTGTTATGGCTCAAGAGCAGGATAACATCAATTATGTTCCAAAAATTTTAAGAACTTTACAGAAATTAAAAAAAAATGATGAAACGTCATCAATATGAAATTACACAAACTACCAAAATAATTTTGAACAAATATAGCTGGTTTCAACTGCAATACCATTTACAGCTGCCTCTGAAAGTATCTCAGAATTCAAACTTGATAGAGCTGTATGCACCAATGGATGACAGGCAAGCAAGGAACCAGAGATCCTGAACCCAACAGAAGTTAAAATAACCATAAAAATTTTAGTGCTCGCAGAGGGCCAAATTACAGAACAAGTTGGTAATAATATACTGACAGCAAGATGGTGTCAACAAACACAAACTTAGTGATAAATCAGTATCATCAAATAAACAACATTGGAATAAAAGGACCGTTGGCAGTTTTGTTTACGGAAAAAAAGTTACGGGAAGAATGAAAGTAAGAAGAAACAAAAGGGACTGAAAGTTCAAGACATATCATAATTTCCTCCCCCTTGTTTGGATTGGATTGAAAATGGAGGGAGACCAAATCAGAAACTTCAAATCTATTGATAACAAATGAATGAAAGATGACTCAGTATGTGATAACATAACTCTACAACTTTTTTGAAGCTACGTACATAACAAAAAATTCAAGCTGCATAAACTCCACTTTCTTCTCATTTTGCAGAAATTGATTTATGTGGCCCTGGGCTAAAATTTTCACCCCATTTCAACTCCTGAAACAAAGAAAATAGGATTCCTCTTCACTTTCATTTCTCTTTTATCCACTCTCACTTCCCTCAGTCCAAACATGCAGTTAATTTGCAGGCTACTTGCAGATTATGACCACACATAAAAGCAACATGGCATATCATGCATAAAATTTTCTTGGACATCCAGATGGGAATGTTCTGATCTTTTCTCACAATAAAACAATAGGGATGCCTTTTCAGGTGAACAATATGACATTATAGAAATTTCAAATAATTTGACTACTAGATCTCTTGCTAGAATTTCTAATATCATTCTCTTACCAAGCACCATTTTAGACTACTTATCAGATTTCACAATACAATTTCGTACTGATTCAAAATCAATAACAACATTACTTAACCAAACATATGCATGCCCCAGAAAAAAACATAAATAAGGAAACACGTACCCATGCCTTAGTCGAAGCCAAGAAGCAAATGCCTCAAGAACCTGAAGAAAGGACAAAATGGCCCCAATTAAGACACCATTCAGAGCAGATATTTTATATACCACTAATATACTAAAAACAAAAGCTGGATAAGAAACATGCTAATGACAAAATGAAATGGGAGAAAAGCCTTTATTCTGCTCTTTTAGGTCTGCTCTTAGAAGCTTGTCAGGCAGCTTCTACAAGGAACAAAAAAATAATGTGGCCCGACACAAAAGGAATAACTATATGGAATGACCTCAAAGATTTTACCGAATGAATAATGGAAAATCAGATCGACAAGGCTTAGAGATAATGCAACCATCTCATCAGAAATGAGGTTCTGCATGGTGAAATACATGAAAATGGATTTCAAAAAGTTGATGTTTTTTATTCCATGGGATGCAAAACTATTGCAATAATGTTCCCCATATTAATAATCATATTCTTATTCCAACAAGATCAATCATGGACAAGAAACCATTTATATCTCACCCATTGTATATCCAATCTTCAAGAAAAAATCAGAAATAAACTAGAGTAATTTAAATTTAAAAAAATGAGACATCTTATTTACACCGATGCATGGTGGTTTAAATAGAAAAGCACAACAGGTGCAATGCTATCAAAAAATCCCTACTAAGCTGAAGGGTAAGTTTACTCCCTCAGTACCAAATTAAGTCTCCTCTGTGTGTTACAAACCATGTTTTAATTTAATTATAATCTGAAAGTTAGAAAGGAGTATACTTCGTCCTCAACTTCTAGAACATTAAAAAATCTACTATTTGAATGAGAATAAATAAATAAATATATATATATTAATTTAAAAAATAAATTAGAACTTGTTCAGTGAAGCATAGAGGACACTAATTATGGGCTGAGGAAATATAAATTACAAGTAGACAGGCTATTCGCTGTGGTAATCAGCACTGGATGGTTAAGAAACACAAAATATACATAAAATGAACATAACTGAGATGAGGATTTTAAGATGGATGCATGTAAACACAGGAACGGGATTAGGTTCAGAGACAAGTACATTATGGGAATGTGAAAGCGGCACCTATTGAGGATAAGGAATCTTTTTTTAGTTTACCTCTCCCCCTCCTCTCTCAGTACATTAATTTAATCACTTTTCCCGACCAGTGCATCTATAGGCAAACTACGGCATGAAACTCATTAAATACTTTTGCACATGCATATTAGCAGAAACTTGATTCATCACCAGAAACCCAAAAAAATGAAAGCTGATAAAAGATGGGCCTTGTTTTGATTAACAATACTTGATACATCCCAAAAGAATTTGCAAGCATGCCTATCAACAAATTACGCCCTTAAGTGGAACCATAACTGAGAAATGACCATTTCAAAACAGTATCTATTAATGGCAAGTTTGCATAATAAATTTGTTATGCTTAATAGCAGTAGAAATGGAAGAATACAGCATAAGACAGTTTTCACCTGCTCCTTTAGCTCACTTATTTTCAAGCAAGCTGTCAAAATATTAAGAGCGACTTCTATTTGAGAAGTGAGCTCTTTCTCAAATTGGCGGCGTCTTTCTGGACGAGCAGCTATCTTGTAGTTGAATACTTCCTGAAAAGAATGAAAACAAAAACAGGAAAGAAGAGGCATCAGCAATGTAATGAATATAGCAAGACCTATTTTCCCACAAACAAGGTGATTATAACCATTCACAAAAGATGTGGGTGACTGACACATTTTAATATTTTGTAATAGTGATACAGCATCCTTCTCACAATCACGACAGGAAAGAGCCTAAAGGTTCACCAAACAACAAAGAGAAATTGAGCTATAAAGCAAAAAAGTATCCCTCCAAAAAGAAACAAGCTATGCTTCTAAAATCATACCTAGCCAGACATTTCTATCCTTCAGATCTTTCTGATAAGAAAGCAGTACTTTCTTTAGATCAGGCTATAACTCACAAAAAAGAAAAAGAAAACATTACTGCTTAAAACTTATTAAAATCATTAGTAAATTGCTTATGGTTGAGATATCCAAACAAGAATTCATCTTTCTTTTGGGTGGTGGGGGGTGTCCCTGGTGAAAGGCTTGTTTTATTTGTTCAACTGTAAACTAGAGAAAGTTGAAAATTAGTTTTTTATGATAAGAACAGTATTTTTACCTGTTCTTTGATAACGAATGCATGAAAGCATTTTGCAAAAAAAAAATTGATAAAACGCCACTCCCTTGAATTGCCTCTATGCGGACCTTAGACTATTAACCCTTTTGTGGATAGTGATTTTCAGCCAATCACATTTCACTTGGAACTGATAACTGCAATTAAGGTTTGTGCGGACAACATATCCATAGTTTTTCTTACTATGTTGCTCAGACTCAAGTAAGTGTGCCAGGCATGGGTGAGGGCATGGGTAAAAGACAATTAATTTCAAATTTTAGAATAGAGATACTCTGCTTAAAAGTGCCCCAAGTTTTGGACAAAGATACACGTAAGTACTTTAGGAATAAACATCCTTCAGATGTAATATTTATATTAAAAAAATTTCAGGAGTAATAATTTAAGCTTCTTCCCCCTCCTCATTTCCTTGTTGCTGTTACTAAATCAAATACTAACTATTTTCAAAGTCTTCCTTAAGTGAATGGGTAACTATTTTTAAGTGTAGATAGGTGTTAATTTTAGAATATGACCTTTAACTTGAAAACATGAGGGGTTCATCAGTTAAAAACATGGGTCTTTTAAAAAGAATATGGACCTTACTAGTTATGACCAGAGGGAGAGTCCTGGAGGCGTGCAGACTGCAAAGTCTTACCTAGCAAATCTACCTTTTTTTTCTCTTGATATTTTTTTAAGTTCAATAGGAGGTAAGGGAAATGAAGACAGACATATATCCTTTCTTGTCTCTATTCTTGAGCTTGACCCAAATTGTTACGGGTAGGAGAGAATGCCATTGATCAAGCACTCCAGAATCATCTCTCTCTCGCAAAGAGTTAATTGTAGGTAGTTTGATTCCCTCTCTCATGTTGTGTCACGTTGTTGATAAGGTTATTTCGGGGTAAAATCCAAAGCCTATGCAACTAAGCTTGATATGCATCCCTAAAGCACAGATAAGAAAATAAAGTAAATCAGAAAATGCAAAAACGTAACTGGTGTACCTCTGGTAAAACCGTAAGCAGCTCCAGAAATCCTGGAATATATTCTGGATGTGAAGTCATCTCATCCTTGAGCCAATTTACAATACCACCATCCCCCCAATCCTCAGGAGGAACTTGTACAGCCAAGGCAGCCACAGCAATGCTAATCTACATGCCAAACAAATGACGTCCATATCATCTTGGCATCAAAATGTAACATTACAAGGGCTTATGTAGAACTTTCTTAGTAATACCTGAGTCCTGACTTTAGGGGGGCCTCTATGAAATTTTTTTAACAAGGTCTGCGATTAAATTCCATAGACAGTATAAGCAAACAGTTAAAACTATGTTGGCAAGCACACGCATCATGCACAAAACATCAAGAATCATTTCACATGAAGCATAAAACTAAAAAACTAAAATATCTATTGCAGGAGTCAAAAATCTGAATTACAAACCACAAAACTACACCGTGATATCCAATTATTTCTCTAGCAAACAAATTGAACTCAATGTCTTCCTGTGCATGTGAACGAAACCAAGTTTCCCCTTGGAAAAATGCAACTTTCAAGATAAATGATAGATAGAGGTGACAAATCTATCTATTAATTTGGCTCTCATTAAACTAATTATAATTTAGTTAAGATCGTGGGCACTGATGATCGTCTCAAGTCATCTTAACTCACTTCTTGATAAGTGCTAAATGCACAAAGAGGCAAAAAAAAGAAGCATGCTGGGAGTCCATAAAGGTGGTTTAAACAAATAAGAATACTACCTTAAAAGCAAATCTGACTGGCAATCCACACCACTTGCACAACTAGAGTTAAAATTATCTTTAAAAAGCATTACAGTAATCAATATCAGAGCACGGCAAAATTCAAAAATGAATGACTACATTCCTACTGTAGAGAAACTATCATAATTAGTTTCAAAGGCTTGTCCATTAGATAGAAGAGATCTAAATTTATACAAGAGTGCAGTAATAATTCATAAGAAATTAAGACCAAACTTCAACAATGATTACAAGTATATACAAAAGCCCACTCACATTTAAGGAACTACGCAATGGTCGAAAGGCTTCAGAGGGCAGTTCTTCAAAATCTCGTTGTACCTAAGATTGAATACAAAATGGATAAAATCATTGATCATCCAAGAATTAAAAGGGGAAAAACTAAAGAGCAGAAAGGAAGGAACCACCTGATGTTAAAGGAGCAATCAAAATATGCTAATATTAACAAGCATGCACTTAAACTTTGTGGATTAAATGAATATCGAAGTTACCTTGCTTCTTAGGGTTTGAGAACAGAATATTAAGGTTTCCAGATTGCTAGTGGCATCGTGAAGCAAATTATCAGCAACCTAAATGCAAAAAAAAAAATATAATAATAATAAATAAATAAATTATAACGCAAGTACAGAAAGCCTTCCAACCAAAGTAGAGAGAGGAAACTGGACAGTTGGTAAAAGTATTGAAAATAAATTAGGATAGAGACTATTGCAGTGTTTATTAAAAAACTGGTTAAGCCAAGAGTGAACTTGCTATTATAATATTCAAGCATCTATAAAAATAGTGTTCATGTAAAGCGACCTTTCCTATTTTTATAGAACTCATCTTTGATATATTCCGACTTCCTCCAAGAAAACTGAACTAAACAGCACACAGTAACTAATCAAGTCAAGCCCAAAGCCAGCCAACCAATAAGCCAGAACCTCAAAACAAAGCCCTAATCTCTTATCCTCATTGCAGAAATTTGCATAAGCAAAAATATACAAGTTTTGAAATAAGATGGAAAAAAATGACCAGACCAAGATGATTTTGTCCATGCTCAACAAAAACTTATGTCAACAAGCTCTACCCCAAACCAAGTTCGTGTGCAAAAACTAAATTCCATAGCTGACGCCATGTGTCATAGTACACATCCACTAATTCCCCCTTCCATGTTAGAAACATTCCTATCCGATTTTCAGCTCTGATGCAGAAATAAAATATTCCTTCTAGATAGTAATAAGTAGACAACTCTAAACTTTATCATGTCAGACATTGAAAAAAAATTAAGCAATCAATTATCAATAACACCCAAAATTTAAAAATTCTAATTCTAATTTCCCTAAATCCAAGTCTTCTCGATGATAAAATAACGCTCCAACACCAAACAAAACCCTAATGTTACAATCAGCTACTTACAATGTGCACGAAACAATTAAAGCATACACAAAACTCAAATTCCAAACGAACTCAACACTCAAAAGACGATAAATTGTAATAATGGAGCTAAAAATATTAAAAACAAATCTAGCTCTATGAATTTGGAAACTACTTCACTATCCTAGCTAATAAATCCATTAATAAAAATTGAATCTGACAAAAAAAAGAAAGGAAAAATGAAAGAACATAGAGTACCTGCCAGGCATCGATTGTGCGCTGAAAGTTTTGTAGCCATCGATCGGCTTCCATACGAAACGCATCGTCTGGATGATGGTACAGTGCGTTTAGAGCTTCCTTCACTGAATTTTGAAGCTCCATTTCTCAACACAAAATTAAAATTAAAATTAAAAAAAAAACCCTAATCGAACTTTACAGAGAAATAGTTTGATTTATAGAGATTAATAATAATAATAATAATAGAAGAGATAATATTACTTATGAGAGAGAGTTTTGTTTGAGTATGATTTTTTATATATATAAAATGAGGGGAGTTTTGGCGCCCCCTTCAATCGAAGATTTTGTGGGTTTTGGGATTTTTATCAGAGGAGTAGGGTTAGCGTTTTTGGGCCGTCGGATTTACTTGCTGGCCATTTAAAACTCGGTCAATGAGTTGTCAACGATAATAAATCAATGATCTATTCCTCCACGTGGCAGGTTATTATACGAATTGCTATCATTTGGGACCCACATCACCTTGTCAAATCGGGAAAAGCTTGAGCGGACAGAGATGGACGGAATATAGTGTTTTGAAATTTATTTAAATAACTTTTTTATTTTTTTAAATTTATTTTTAATATTAACACATTAAAATAATTAAAAAAATACGTAAGTCCATGGACAGCCTAAGCATAATTTGGCTTTAAAAAACGATAGAGAAAAATTGTATTTTTTTCTTTTTTCCATAATTTACAACTTTGTCTTTGGTAATAAAATTACAAAAAAAATTAAATTGGAAATAAAAGGTTTAAGGATAAAATTAAAAAAAATTAAAAATTAAAAAGATAGTTTCATTATTCATATAAACAAAAAAATTTAAACAACAAAAAAAATTAAAGATGAAATTCAAAAATTTTAAAAAAATAAAATAATAACGAAGTTGCTTTCAATTGTTTTAGTAAAGAAGATAATTTAATTTTTATAATCATATTTAATTTAAATACTAATATTTTTTTCAAACTCTTAACACTTCATTTTTAGGTTATTTTTTGTTTTTATGTTATTCTTAGTGACAAAGTTTGAATTTAAGTATTGACCTTAATCTTTTAAATATATTTAAAGCAGTACATCACTCGTATTTATTGACCATGTATGGAGCCACGTTGATTTAACTTAAGTTCACTCACAACAACAAGAGATATATGTCGTAGCTTTGATAGTTTACAAATAAAAATAACAAAAATAATATGATAGTTTTTTTAATCATATGTTGTCGCTTCGAAAGGGACCTCGCCGGTAAAATAATGGTTTGTTATATGATAGAAAAGTGAATCAAGAAGGTATTGCCAAAGACACCATTTAACTCACTTATTCATATTTTAAAAGACTAAAATAGCCTAAGAGATAGTGAATTAGGGTTGAATTTAACTTCACAAACTTCAACAAAATTACCACCTTGATTTTTTAGCAACAACAATACACAATTAATCACTGCACAAATACAATGAGATAAGTAATGAGAGAAAGAGACTTGCTGATTTTTACAGTGGTTCAACTCCCTACTTCACCTCTTGAACTTTCATTCAAGTATTCACTATTAATCAACAGTTTTCTCTCCGAAAAAGAACTTACCAATTACACTAATTTTTTTTTAGATTAAGATTAGAAAACTTTACACAATCGTTTTCAAGACTCAAGATTAAAATATATGGTATAAGTTAAATATGTTCACGAGGTAATGTGAGGTATAAAATGGATATGACTTCTTATAAGGAAATATGGTATGGAAACAATATAATGAAATTAAAATGAGAATTCATTAGAGGTTGATGGGAAATGTTTTAAATTAGAAATTGAAATAAGCTGGATGTAATCACTAAAGATTAACGAAATGAATGTTGTTGTATAAGTGTTAAATATTAATAATCAAGATAGTTCAAATGTTTATTTTGTTTTCAATGATTCTACATATGTTTTTAGGTAAATTATTTCAAAGGTTAAGAATCTAAATGAAGTGTTATTACATTATCCAGTTTTTCATGTTAGGACGGTATTAATAAAGTTTAATGATAATTGTATGATTTTATGGTAAAGGTAAAGTGTAAAGAAGAAATGTCATAATCGATGAATGGAAGTTATGATAGAAAAAGTTTATAACAGAATATTTAAGGTTTTGTCATTTCTAGAGTTGATTTAAGTATTTTGGTAATGGATATGATTATGTATGAATTATTATGTTATGGTTATCTTTACTTAAGTTAGTAGAGGTTATAGAGATGACATTTATGGATATAAAAGATTTAAGATCTATGTTAATTATGTGTTACAAGTTTTTTTTTTCCTAGAAGACCCTAGTCCCTTGTAGAGAGTCCCTAAACTTACCTTCCAGGTTAAAGGGATTTATGTATTTTTGAATGAATACGTTAAGTACAATATCATTTAAGGAGTGATGAACACGATTAAATGTGTAAGAATAAATTGTGTATAATTGTATTAGGATTATTCTTATAAAAAAGATTACTTGAATTGTTATGTACACGATTGTTGAAATATGAAGAAATGAAATCAAACACACGGGGCATTACACATTATTACTTATATGTCATATATTATGAAAGATGCTCTCTCTTTATTGCCCCACATTATCATCTTTAATCTGAATATTAAGTGATCTCTTAATCATTAAAGCCTCTTCATTAATTGGATGCTCAATATCATTACAATCCTCAAGTGATGGCATCTCATCCTTTTCTAATGTGTCATTTTTGGATTCGATCTCCCCACATTCTTTCATAATCATAATCATTTTGTTTTGATATTGTGAAGTTATATATCCATTATCCAAATACCTGAAACATTTAATATCATGGTTATGATTAGTTTGAGTTTTGGTTTTACCTTTCTATTCAGCGGTTAAATCCTTCCTCAACGCTTTAAGTGGTTCGACTTTGCTTTCCATTGTATTTGACTTTGATGAAGCAGCCTCATCTCTCCTATAATTCAATCTTTGATAAAAGGAACCTGAATTATCTCATTGACATGTACTGCTATTTCTTTTCAATAGTCTCTTTACCTTAGTAGCCATGTATACCAGATCTTCTAGTTCAATATAATGTTGTAATTCAACCATGTTACTTATATCTTTATTTAAACCATTTAACAAACCTTGTCATTTTAGTCTTTATAACCTCCACAATATCAGCTCTAATCATGAAAATCTCCATCTTTTTATGGTAACCCTTCACACTCTTAAACTTTTAAGTCAAACTCTACAACCTTTGAAATAATTCCCTATAATAATATTTAGGAACAAACATCTTTATTATGATTTTTTTTCATCTCATCTCAAGTCTTTACAGGCCTCTCTTTATTCTTCTCCTATATAAAATAATTTGATCTACCAAATAATAGCATAATTAATAGATTCAATAACAATAAGTTTTATCTTCCTTTCTTTAAAGTAATGGTGATAATAAAAAATCAATTATACTTTCTTCTCTCATTCCAAATATGTTTCAGGATTATTTTCCATTAAAATCTAAAATCTCCATCTTATTACTTCTCTAATTTCTATCCAAACCATCACGAAAACTATCCTCATTGTCTGTTTTTATATGGCCAAAATAATCATATGCCTAAACTCCCTTATGTCTGCAGGTCATAAAGATGAGAAGTAGGGTCTTTTAATAAATCCTATATTATAGTTTATACAATTAAATCTCTCTCAAAAATTTTTCTAATTTCCTACCTAAGATTTGTATAAATGATATATACTATCAAGGCATTAAATTCACCACTCGAAACTTTGAATAAAGTATCAATTGTTATGTTTTCCCTTCCTTTTTTATATTCAATCTCATAATAAAACCCAACAGTTTAGTCAATTATGGATGTTGGGATGAAAGAGTTATCTTCTGGTCAAGTAGGTGTTCGGGAATGATATGGTAAGTATGAATTTTAAAATGCCTTCCCCATAAATAATATTTATTTGGCAATTACAAGTTCAATTGACATCATCCTATTTTCATAGGTTAATAGTGTCTACTAGCTAAGGACTTGTTTATGCAAGTTATTAGATGTCTTTGCATTAATAATGCCCTTATACTAGACCTTGAAGCATTAGTTTTAACTACAAATAACTTGTTGAGGTAGAGTAGGCCTAAAACTGGTGGGTTAGTCATAGCCTTTTTAACGTAGGTGAAAGCTTTCATGGCATCTTCAGTCTATTTAAAAACATCTTTCCTTAATAATTGAGTCAATGGTTTATAAATGGAACCATATCCCTTAATAAATCTTTTTGTAATACCTAGTGAGGCCTATAAATCCCCTTAGTTACTTGATGCTTTTGGGCACTGACCAATCAAAAATAGCTTGAATATTTTGAGGGTCAGTGACTACTCATTTTCTAGATATAACATGGCCCAAGTACTCTAACCGAGTATCATAGAAGAGACATTTACTTTTAGCAAATAAGTTGTGAGCCTTAAGTAACTCAAATATTGTCTGTAAATGTTTTATATGATCAGTTAATGACTAACTATAGATGAGAATATTATTAAAAAATACAAGTATAAATGTTTTTGGATACCTCATGAATATATCATTTATTAGACTTTAAAAGGTAGCAGGTGCATTAGTTAAAGCCAAAAGACATAACCAGAAACTCATAATGACCATTATGAGTTCTAAATACTATCCTGAACACATCAATAGATGCTATTTTGATTTGATGGTGGTACCCTAATCTTATATCCAACTTAGAGAATATAATAGCCCTAACTAGTTCTTCAAATAATTCCTCTACTAGAGGAATAAAAAACTTATCCTTGATAGTGAGCTTGTTGGGATCTAAATAATCCAC
>Ga0325414_1001110_pt1 | contig 25082 bp, 17 predicted proteins | sample PopdelMetagenome_8_FD_206183 | JGI IMG/M metagenome (GOLD analysis project Ga0325414, IMG submission 206183) | Populus deltoides microbial communities from Bellville, Georgia, United States - Leaf-PdKOR-R3 | ecosystem: Host-associated > Plants > Phyllosphere > Phylloplane/Leaf | place: USA... | reverse complement strand
GATTGCGGCAACCCATCAGAAGGGCTGATCTGATGCTTTCGTCAACAAACTAGAATAAATAAAGGTTTAAAGTTCCCTCAGAAGCATCTCATCGGCACTCCTAATTAGGACTTTTTCTCTTTTAATCTAACCCTTGTTTTTTAATCCCTTTCCTCCCATTGTGCTCCTCCGCTGTCTCTAATTCTTGCAAACCCTTGTCAGGTTGCCTGCTTCTGTCAGGGCCCCACCACGATCCTCTGTGTGGCACGCCATCGGGCGTCGGATGGCTCTGAAAATGGAAAGATCCAATCGGATTAGGAACTAGAGGGTCGAAATGTTAAACAATTCACGAGGGGTTCGTTTTTAATTTATTAGCATTTTTTACAGAACGTTTTCTATTGTGGACCAACCTGTCCATTAAATTTTTATGCGATAGCGATATGTCCACGTGATCAATGGTGGGAATTTGCCAACCTTATTCTCCTTCTTTAACCTAGCAGCTAACCACCGAGTAATTATTAATTATACCCTACTTAATAAAGACAAAAAAAAAAAAAAGGAAAGAAGAAAGCTATTACCTTTAATTAAACAATGAATATGCGATTATATAATGAACCTGCCTCGCTAAGCGCCACATGCACCATCAAATTCATTAGTGGCATTAGTTTGATCATCCCTTCCTTTTTTATTTTGGTGAGTCACACCGCAATAACACTGCCAATCATAAGCCATGAGCTTAGACGTCTGACATGTGTGAAGTACCGAGGAACCATCTGGGAGGAAACCATCTGGGAGGAAAGCTGGATGAGTATGTGTTTTAAAATCCAAGATTGGTGCTCTCCCCACTTCTTCAATTAATGTTCTTGCAAGTGCAACTGTTCCTCGAGAGTCTGTTTGTATCTGTGAAAAAAAAATATCTTTTAAAAAAATTAAATTAATTTATACATTTTTTATTGTTTTAATAAGCATATATTAAAAATAAATTTTATAATTATTGCAACATCGAATAACCACATCGTGAAATGATAAAATGGTGGTTTAAATGAATAGCAATGATTTTTCTGTGCCTGTGTTTTCAACCCCAGACAAGGACTACACCACTGTGCTAACAGACCCATCAGCCGTTCTTTTTTCAGACAGCCAGTTCATCACAAACCAGAAACAGCTAACACTCTGATGATGTACGTCGATCAAGAGTACGTTTTACTTTGTGAATTTGATTTGTTAAAAAAATTATTCTGGCTGGAATTTAGCCGTGCCTAGCTGCAGAAAATTATTCCTTTTTTAACTCCCTTTTCTTCCTTGTTTCCAATTTCTAAAGCGGTGGAATTTGTTTTTCTTTTCTTTCTTTTCATTTGATAAATTTAAATGCGGTGGAAAGTTTAAATTAAATTGGAGAAGTGTTTTTTAAACGGTGAGCATACAACAGAGGCATGCCCCAAAATTTTCAAATGGCCTGAAAAGTATTTTACGAGGAACTTGAAATCTAGATCAAATCCTTTGTTTTTTTTTTTTTTTTTTTTTTGTCTTTTTGTTCAAGATCCATGGGTTGAGGGAGAATGCGAGAAAATATTGGTTATTAAATAGGAAAATATCCTTTTAAGGGCTTCCAAGACCAAATATATATAAACCAGAAAAAAAAAACAGAAGGTGAGGATTTAATTCTTTTGTTTGGGAATATATCACATATTTACACTTGCAGTCCATTAGTAATTCTATTTTTCTTTATTTTGTTTAACAATAAAGGGTATTTTCATGTATTCTCAACTGATAAATTAAATCTATTTCTTAACAAAATTTAATTAAGGGCATACATTCTTATCAGCTTGTTACATTTTTTAAAAAATAAAATAAAAATCTACGAACTAGCCATAGGGTTTCAAATAGTACGTAATGTTATAATTATATCAATTAAGTTAGCAATCAAGATTTGTGAAAATAATATTTACAAAATGATTTTGGTTTACAACAAGTCGAAAGGCCTAACATTCTGAACGCAAATTTGTCACAAATTTCACTTGTATTTTATGAATCATATACCGTTTTTTTCAGGAATCCATGACAAATGTATAACAAAAGTAATTCATGACAGCATCCCTGGTCTAGATACTTCCGGCCGGGTGTATACCTGATTCGTTGTTGGGCTTTAATTCCACATGCATGTCTCTTCCTGTTTCTAACGCATATATAGCCGCACTGCTGCTATCCGGTATCCACTAAAGCTTGTGGAAAAAGAGATGGATTTAAATAATCAGAAGACAGAAAGCTGCACTACGTGGTATCTGCAAGCAGTGCAAAGAAGGAAGGAAGAGCTTCTTCTTTTTTCAAGTAACATGTATTACGGTTGACAATGGACAAGGTACATGGCTAGCGCACAACGCACTTTCCAGCAATTTGTGAGTCTGATCCTATCCTATGGACGATAAAAGCATCCATATATAAAATTTGACCTTTTTGAAATATTTTGCTTCCGAATGAAGATGGGGTCCTCCAAGCTGGTCACAATCTGCGAGCCAGGCAAATGGTTGTTTCAATCATTGTCGGGTTCAATATATGTACAAGGGAAAAAGAGAGAGTAAAAAGTGAATAACACCAAGCAAAGGGAAGAAAAAACATCACCATCCCACATCAGGATCATGGCATGCATCAAGCACTTCGGACCAGGACCTACCAAACCAAAATGTTAACAAACCAACGTTAATGCGTGAACCAAGTGGTCAAGTTCATTTACAGGGATAATCCGTAAGTGGAGGTGTGCCTGCTTGATTGGTGTCGCTAGACAGTTCTCACTGCATCTTGGCAAAACAACAAGGGAAACTCCCATCGATCAACAGAAAACAGTCTTATCAATTGACCTTGCTTTCATATCTCTAGTGAAAGTCCTCAGCAACTGAAAGGGCCAACATGCCTTTGAAAAATGTAGATGTTTGCTTCATGAAAATGAAAAGTGAACTTGACTATTGAAAATTATTGAGGGAATATATATGCTACAAGCCGGATCCAGATGCTAGGTTGAAAATTAGAGAGTCATGAACTTTCTCCTCGCCTCTTTTTTCTTTTGAATAAAGAGTTTTGTGTACAAGTGAAAAAAGGTACAGAATAACCATTCTCATTCTTCTATTCTTATTCTCATGGCACGCTAATTGATTCAGTGGATCTCGTTTCATTTCACGGTTATATCGAATTAATTAAGTTTACTTTCGAATTAATTAACCCAACATATATCCAAAAGATAGTTGAGTTTGAAGCTTTGTCCTGGCACGGCAATTCAGTTGCTTCACACATTAGTTTTGCCGACCCCTATTGACCTTTCCCAGTCAACTGAATAATGGCCGAGTTTCAGTTTCATCTGAAACAGTGATCCAAGAGAATACTCATTTGGGCACTTGCAGAGTACGAGCACCAAGCTCATTTAAGACAACCTCCATGTGACAAAAAGATAAACTCAAATTTAATGACGATAGAAAACTTCTTAAAGGTCCAGAAAAAAATCTTCATGGAATTAGGCTTAGACCCAACTACTATTAAGATGTATGAGCTCGGACATGATAGCCTAAGTCCATGAGCATACATCTTATTTGGGCATATGCTCAACATGGACGTGACATGCCTAGCTTCCTGGGTGTACTGTCATGGTGGGTGTTGGTCATTCACCCCATCACCCACATGGACTCGAGCTATCTTACTCGAACTCAACGTGCTTGGATATATGCAACATGTCCGGATCTATTTTTCATCATTAATAGGCTTAGACACTTTATTCGAGTTCAACACTTCCCTGAAAATTTTTTCAGGACCCCACGCGGGCCCTTAATATTTTCAAAGTATAGAATTTCTTAAGCCGGTAACTTTAGAGACCTTAATAGGAGGGGTAAGAGAATATGCTCTCTAGAGAATTTTATGCCTTGCTAGACAGAAGTTTGTTTATGGTGAAGCAAGTCATATAAAATCACATACGGATAAAAAGTGCTAATTTGCTACAACATAGGCCTTCTTGTTTTTACAAGGACAACCAACATAAAGGACCTTCTAAGCGAAGTCATTCTCATGATGGAAATGAAAGATCAAGGAAGAATCGTGAGGGATCAACTCATGAGCATTTAGAGTATCCTAAGGATTTATATCTCTCTTAAAATCAAAATAGAATCACTCATTCAGGATTATTAGGGCAGTCAAAGCAAACACTTTGGTGCCACCTCCAACATATATTTCTTTTAAGAACCTCTTCCATACCTACCACTCAGATAACCTCGGGATGCATAATCCTTGATAGGAATGTAAATTTATTTTTGAAATAAAAATAATGTACCTCTGATATATATTATCTATCTAAGAGCTTTCAGATACATTCTAATAAAGAGATTAACTTAGTGTTCTTATGAAAAAAAAAATCCCACAATCCAAAAGATGGGTATGAGGCCAATGAAGGGATTGAGTTAGTTTTTCTAGGGCAATAGCCTCATAATCTCTAAGGGATGGGTATAAGGTCTTTATATTGCAATACCATCATTTCCTAGGGTGATACCAATTCGTCATGGGTTGATCTTGGATCCCTAATTCTCAAATGCAGTATTGAACTGACACATTCTTCAGGTTATGCTTAACAACCTCTTATTAATTTTTCAGGGGTTGATCTTAGATCCTCATTCTCTAGTGCACTCTCGGGTTGGCATATTCTTCAAGTGATATCTAAAAGTCTTTCATCAATTCATCAGGGATTGATCTTGGATCCTCCATTCTTCGATGCAATCTTGAATTGACACATTCTCCAGGTAATGTCAAAATACTTCTTATCAATTCATCAGGGATTGATTTTGAATCTCCCGCCTCTCCAATACAGTTTTGAACTAGCAAAACTCTCTAATGCAGATTACAATCAATGTCAAACACCTCATATAGCAAGCTTTCTAAATTGCTAAGACCACAATTTCTTATTTAAATCTAGTGCTCTTAGTGTATCAAATTTCTCATAGTTGAAGAGTTTAAAATGTGATTTTGCCTGCCCATATTCGGCCCGACACCTGGTTCTGGGCTGTATTGATTTTCTGGGTCTGATTCTTTGAACCATAAGGCATATGGACTTCATGTTAAGTTGGCCTCGTTATCTTTCAACCTTCTCTTAAAGAGCATCCTGCAACTACAATAGATGGTCATCACCATCGTCATAATCCAATCAATAACTTTTAATGAAGAGCAACCTTTTATTTCTTTCTCTAAATCCTATAAAGTGAGTGAGTTTTCTTTCTAAATTGTTCTTTTAAGTAAAGATAGCATTGAAACATAAATTTCTTATTTTTTCTTATTTATTATTTTTCTTTATGATATAAAGCTATTTTCTAGGCAAAGGAAATTGTCAGCATACTTTGACTAATCTGTTGTGACCATGTGCATAACCCCCACCACCCGCATTAATAGATAATGAAAGAAGAGATGGTGCAGCTAGCATGACAACCACCTTCTCTTTTCTTTCTTTTCTTTTTTATTAAAGCAAGGCTTAACATGATTTAGCTGATGGTTGTTGAAATTTACAATACACCATTGATGTGTCGGCTTAATACCACTGTTGTAACCTTTTCTAATACATTTCTTCTCCTTTTTTCCCTTGTCTTCTACAGAAAGTTCTTAGCACTAAATATCTGGTAATTTACCTCCTAATTTCATGCCTAAATGTGTTATTATCATTGTTATTAGAAGAAAAAAGGTTAAAATAATTCATAATAAGGGTTTTCACAAATATACAAAATCTTGAAATTACATAATTGTACATAATAAGATAATAATCTATATTAGATTTGATATATTTAATATACATCATTGCATTAAGATTTTAACGGGTAACATCTTAATTGCTTAGTAAGTTGTCCAATTTTATGGAACTTTATCATTCACTTCCATCCTTTAATCAAAGGCAAATTAATTCATTAATTTGGAAATCATAATAGGAGGGATGTATATGTCTGCAACAGTACAATTTCATCCCAAAAAAGGGCACATGTTCTTGTATTCTCAGCAAAGGAGCTGTAATGTCTTGCAAATCATTGAAAGCTCATCGCCATCAAGAAATTCAATGTCCAAGGAGATACTAATGGCCATCGATAAAATAATTTTGCTTGGAGAGATTTATAGTCACAACATTGCGAAGCATTTCATTGTACTGGCAATGATCTTTATTTAATCATAGTTTTAAAAAGAAAGGAGGTAACATGAATAATTTGCATGTATTAAAATTGGGCATTTGTACGTGGAGTTTGAAGTGGGAGTAAATTAGTTATTAATTGTAAAAAAATTAATTTTGATATGAAAGTTTTTTTTTTACGAGATGATAGAGAGAGGATGTCGAATTACAGTGTAGAGAAAGAAAGTGATCAATGAAGACGATTCCAATCATCAAAAAGGTTGAAATACATGTTAATGGGTTCCATTTCATAAGGGAGTTTCACCTAGCTATGTGTTTTGTTTTCTTTTTCTTGCCTAAGAAAGTAAATCTGATCATGAAAGTGTTTTTTGGTTTTGGTTTTTCAAATCCTTTTTCGATAATAGATTTATCAATGTGTTTATCGTGTTTTCTAGATGTTTTAAGTCAAAATAAATTTTTAAATTGAAAAAATCGAAGCCCTGTTTTTCTAGCAATTACAAGTCATTGGATTATGCAAAAAATAGACGACACATCATCTATTATCTTTTAAAAAAATGGGACGCACACGTCGTCCCTTTAAGAAATTAAGGAAAATACAAACGGGCCTAGGTGCGCAGGCTGTTTTTTTATGCCCGGGCACATTGGGCCACCAGGCCCACACGTCGAGCTCCTTTGAGTTTTTTTTATTTCTATTTTATATTTAGGTTGAAAAAATTGATAAAAAAAATCATTGAACCTAATTGAGTCAATGAATCTGGTCACAGGTTTAATGAGTTAATTTGTAACATCTAGGCTATTATTTTTTTATTTATATTTTGTTTTTTGACCCCTTTTTTTTTTAAAAAAAATAATTTTATCCTTTGTTAACGATGATCGATTTTTTATTTAACTCAAACCTAAAAGAATGCAATGTCACCCTTTGTTATTAATGATTTATTTTTACTATCTTGCCACCACATGCCTATCACGGTTTTTTCACTTCTAAAAAAATGTTTTATACAAAAAAGATTGGCATGTACTTTATTGTCATATAGTTAAATGATAAATAATCTCTAGAATAAAAACTTTAAGATGTGCATGACTTGCATCGCGAGTTTTCTTAGTAATTCAAGTTCACTTGGTTTTTTTGTAAATTAAATGCTATTTTTATTGATTTTACCTTCAACATTGAGTTAATTCAAAAATGATCTTTCCAATTTATTTTTTTCAAAATTATCTTCGTGAATTTTGCAAATTAACCCTTGTTAATTTAAGTAGACCAAATGTTTTTCCATCTCAATATCAAATAAAGATATCGTTCAATTCATTGTTAAAATATATTTCTTTTTGTAAACGACAAGTCATCAATGCCTAGACATTCTTTTGATGTTGTTGTTGCTGTCACTATTTTTTTTTATTGTTACTATTATTAACACAATTGTTGTTGTTGTTGTTGTTGTTATCACCATGATTATTATTACCACTATTGTTACCATTATTCTCACTATTAGTATTGTTAATACTATTACTAATATCATAATTATTATTACTGCTATTACTATTGTTACTATTATTATCATTACTAGTATTAATTTTATTTTATTATTATTATTATCACCATTAAATGAAAAAAAAACATAAATATAATTTGAATGATAAAATTAAAAACCATGAATTATTATTATTACTACTATTACTAAAAGCAGTATCATTATTATCATTGTTATCATTATTGTTATCACTGTCACACTACCACCATTGTCATCATCATCATCATCATCATTATTATTATTATGATTGTCATTACTATTAATATTATTGTTGTTGCTATTATTATTACAATTGTTACTATTATTTATGTTATCATCACAATTATTACTGTCACTATTATAATAAACCATTATTACTATTAGTATTATTAATATTACTATTATTACCAAATTAATGTTACTACTACTGCTACTACTATTATTATTGCTATCACTTGTTATCATCATTATCATTGCTACTATTGCTACTATTACTACTATTACTATTATCATTGGTAGTGTTAATACTAATATTGATGTTGTTGTTGTTGTTGTTGTTACTGCTGTTGCTGCTGCTGCTATCAGCCTATCATTACTATTATTATCATTACCACTATTATTGTCATTATTGTTACTACTAGTAATATTAATAGTATTTCTATTATTATTATTATTGAAAAAAAAACATAAACATGACTTAAAGGATAAAATTAAAAACCATGAACTACTATTATTGTTGTTGTTATTACTATTACTATTACTATTACAATTACTATGATTACTATAACCATTAGCATCACTACTAATAATATTATTACTATTGTTATTATTATTGTTGGCACCACTACCACCACAATTATTATCATAATTATTATTATTATAATTATTACTGTTATTATCACCACAATTATTATCACTACTAGTATCATCATTATATTTACTATTATGAAAAACATTATTATTACAATTATAATTAAAGGATTAAATTGAAAATAAAAAAAAATTAACAAAAAAGAAAAGGAAGAAAAAAAATCAAAATCAAAAGGACTGAATCTAAAAACCAATAACAATGAGGTCCATAACTTATTTTTTCTGAGAGAGAAATGAAAGAAAAAGAAAAGAAAAGAAAGGTAACTCGATGATAAACCAACCACCATAAATTGACACGCTCCACCAAAGAAGGAAGAGGAGATGAAGACAAATAAAATGAGATGGTGGAAGCATGTTTCCAACAACCAAGAGACGCCACACACATCACTTAAAATGTACAGAGTCTCTCATGCACCAACAACTTTATTAGTTTAAAAAATACTAAACAAATATTAAATGATGTTATTACTTGTGATCAGACCAACAATTACAAAATACCCAAGGAAAAAATATCCTATCACCCTTGATTCCATGTGTTAATTTTTAGATCTAAGGGTATTGTAAAATTTTATTTAAAAAAACAAAAAAGACAAAAATATCCTTAGTAATGTTAGTTTTTTTTTAATAAGGCTTTTTGGTTATTTAACTATTCATTAATACATGGAAAAGTTGACAATACTCCTAAACAAACCTACGATGATTAATTTACTGTATGAAAATATAAAAATATCCTTAATTTAAGGGTAAATAATTATTTAGAAATGACGAAAAGATCATTTTACTATAAGAACAAATAAAAAAATATAAGTGGGGCTATAAGAATTTTTCGTTCTGTTTTAATCGTCTTGTTACATGCAAAATATGGATTAAATCGCGTTGTTATAAGAAATTCATAAAGAATTTCATTATTTATTGTAGAATCATCCAATAACAATAAACAATATTGACTTTTTATTTTTATTTTTATTTTTCTTATTGGTTTTTAATTGACGAGTCATAAAACTACTTTTACCGTCATAAAACCAGTTCAAAGGACTTTTCTTAATTGGTCCGCACCTTGAATTACTTTTAAAAAGTAAATTGTAAATTAATTCCTTTAATTTTGTAAAATAAATTAAAAATATCTTTAATTTTAAAAATAATTCATCAATCATTTTACCAATGTTGATCATGTTTAATTTAATATTTTTATTTCGAAAAAATATTTTGTTTTTTCATCAATCTTTCCATATAATTTTTTTCCTTTTTCTATTTTTTAAAATAAAAAACTAAATAAATAAAAACATAAAATGAGCGGAAAAAATTGAATTATAAATGGATTTTAAACATACACCAATTAATAATTTCAAAATAAAAAACTATTTAATTCATTGTATAAAATTACGTTGACTAATTTATAAGCAGGGAGAGAGGGAGGGAGTCAAAATACAGGTAATACCATTCCGAGACCGCTTCTCACGCAAATTCCACGTCGACCTCTTGTCCACGTACACCTATTAATATGCAATAAAAACTGGACAAGTGTTCTCTTCGCGTGGATATAGCCAATCACAGCGAAGTCGGTGACGCATCGGCCGGGGAACGTATCATCAAGTTGTTTTGTTTCGCTATATATATATATATATATATATATATATATAAGCGAAAAGAAATATCGAAAACAGATCAAGAGACAGGAGAGAAATAAAAGCCTAAAAGTGAGACCCCAGGGAAAGATTTCGCTGGAGAGGTGAAGACTCGGACACGCCCGTAACCTAGTGCTACGCTTTTTCGCTCAAACCGTTTCCGGCCACCGGATCTCCCTGTTGTAACTATGGTAATTAGTAATTTTATAATTACTTCTCCTTTATTCCTTTATTGATCAATATTTTGAGAAGTGTCTGTTTTTGATCTGTTTAATTATCTAATGCGATCGTATTGAACCTATCTGATCTGCAAAAGGTATTTTTTTTTTTACATAATTAAGATGATGTTGCATTTCAATTTGAAAATTGATGATTGACTTGTGATAATTAATTTTATGTGTGTTTAGACTACATCAAGGCGTCTTGCTGATAGGAAAGTCAATAGATTTGACAAGAACATTTCTAGGAGAGGAGTTGTGCCCGAAACAACCACGAAAAAGGGAAAGGACTATCCCGTTGGTCCTCTTCTCCTTGGATTCTTCATCTTTGTTGTCATTGGATCATGTAAGGCTCGTTTCCTTTATTTAACCTTTTGATTATTTGGGAATTAATCTGATTCGCGCGAAGTTGTAGTTTGCTGAAGCTCGTTGCATACATGATTATTCTATGTTTGCTTGTTTCTTATTATCGAAATAGATATAGTTGTCAAATATAGCAGCAGCCATGTGCTAGGATTGAGTCTGGGATCTCTAAGATGGCCTCGCATCTGCCACTTTTCAGAATGAAATAATGGTCATTTTACCATTCAATCTAGCTGAAAACAGGGAACATTGTTCTTGACTAGAAAATTATCCATTCAAACGATTTCATTGCTCATCTCTTGTGGTTGGATCAAGATTTTGCGAGTCTTTCAAAAAAGTAGAATTATGTAATTCGATTCTATTCCGTCATGCTGCTGAGTAACCTAAAATTCTAGTCATTAATCAGATTTTCTTTGTTGTTTGCAACAGCTCTATTCCAGATAATCAGGACAGCCACAGACGGAGGCATGGCCTAAATTGTTTCGGGATGGCAGCCGCATGTGGTTGTTCTCATCACATTTCTTATTAGCATGCATGTAGGAGAGGCAAAAACACATTTACTAGATCTATAGTTAACCTTGTACTCAAAAACTCGAATGTTTGATGTGTAACTGCTGCCTTTCCCGTGCTGCTTAATTAAATTGTTCGTTTTAGTTTTGCATGTTTCCATATTTCCATTGAAGCTGCTTTAGATAACTGGCTTTGGCTTGACATCTCTGGAGGCTTAGCCTCTGCGATCAGGCTGAAGGGTGGTCTTCATCCAACCCAATGCCATGTTTCTGTGAATTTTTTAGAACATACATTTACTGATAACTATTGTCATCATCTGCAATTGTAGTCCGAACAAGTCATGCTAAGTTGGAATTTGGATGCCTTTGACAGAATGTCTAAAAGTCTGCCATCGTTTAAACTGGTCCTCATACCGTGAAATCTCATAAAGGGCTGAATTTTGATCCGATGAATATAAGGGGTGTTCCTCGGACGATAGCCCTTTCGCAGATATGGAATACTCGGATGCCGCAAGGCCGGCCCTATCTTTTTCATTGATTGATTGTTAAGTGTGTGCAGGGCAGTGCTCGTGGTCAAAAGCCTAGTCTTAAAACCTGATATGATATGGGAGAAGCTCGGATCACGAATGAAGAAATAATAATAAAAAATAATCAAATTATTATTAGCCCATTTCCTTTCCACCAAACAAAACAAGATCAAACCCAAGTTCCACATCAAAACCACTCCCAAATCCACTACACGCAAACTTCAAAAGGCTCACCCGTCAATTTTTTTACTATCCTTGAAGCCACGAAGCATTCCATTTCTGCTGCATATACCCTACCAAAAAAAACCTTTCCTCTCCACATTTCTCCAACCTCAAAATGACACGCCTAATTCTACCTCTGAAAAAAACCCAAACTAATCCTTCCAGAATCCTATCCCCCCGATAAAATCTCATCTCTCATCTTCTTTACAACAACAAAACAGAAGAAGAAACGAACTCATTTCTTATCTCTTAAAACCCAAAACTCAACAAGAAGAATTACAAGTCAGAAATGCGAAAATCTGCTTTCAAACATAACATTTATCAGGCCCATGAGCTCAATCATTCGTGTATTTGTTGTTTGAAAATGTGATAATAATTTTTTAAAAATATATATATTAAAATAATAATATTTTTAATTTTTTAAAAATTATTTTTGATATTAATAAATTAAAACAACCCAAAAATATAAAAGAAATAATTTTTAAAAAAAACATGATTTTTTAAGTTGTGAAGAATACTGCGTTGATCGTTTACGTAGTTTTGTTGACAAATCTTTGAATATTATATGAATTTTTCATTAATGATTCACCTTATAAACTTTTTTAAGTATTTAGTAAATACAACGCGACTTTTTTTTAATTATATACAAAGATATTTATAAAAGTGAATTAGCCATTCTAAATTGTCAATGAAAGATTTTACAATATTTAATATACCGTTTTAAGATATATGGATTAGTATATCATAATAAGCCAAAACTTATTGGAAAACATCGTAGCTCGACACTAAAAAAATTGTTTATTGAAACAGTATAATAATGGATTAGTATAATAATGCTTTTGTCCATCCATTCAAAAAAATTTAACACTAGTTATCAAGAGTAACACTAGTTATCAAGAGTATTTAAATCTTTTTATATGATTAGTTTGTTATTACTAGATTGAGTGGGGATAAATAAGTTTTTTTTTATATTAATTGTATGGTGAAACCATCAAAATAAATTTAAAAGCAAAAATATTAAATCTAGAATCAAGGGGTATTTTTTATTTTTTCATAATAATTTTTTTTTATTATTATCAAGTCAGCTTAAGAACAATTTTGTATCTGGCTAGATAAAATAACAAAAAGATGCAAGTGTACAACATCAGGAGGGGCTTGTGCACTTTGAACAACATGTACGGTGCCTCGTTAAGTCAAAAAATATCCTTTCACTATGTAGTTGGAAGCATCGCCGTGTCATCTTTCATTTGGAACAAAAGGTGTTAACATTGGTGGTCTGATTTATCGCCATAAAACTTTCTTTTATTTATCTTATTTTCCCTATTCTCTCTTAATATTACAATTTGATCTATTTGTTATTGATACTTCAACTTGAATTCTTGTTCTTTTGATTTAAATTTTTGCTATTAATCATTTTGTAGAAGTTTTATTTATTTTCAATTTTATCTTTCCATCGTAATTTACACATATTATATTTTTCTAATGTGGTCCTCATTCCTTTTATTTTTAATTTTTATTTTTAGTTTTTTTGTAAAAGTTTTATTTGTTTTTAATTTCATCTTTCAATCTAAATTGATGGTATTATATTTTATAATTTACCCCCCATTGTTTTGATTTCTATTTTTTTTAGTCCTTTTGGAAATGTTATTATTCTTTTAAATCTAACTTTTCAATCATTATTTTGTTTCATTTTTTATATCAATTCCGATAATTATTTTTTTATTTTTTTCTTTTGCTGAATTGATTTTTTTTAATTTCACTATTCAATCAAATAAAACATTTATTTGGTATTTGAATTTTGATCTTCATTCATTTGATTGCTATTTTTTTAATTATTTTCTATAATTGAATTTTTTTTTTCAATTTCATCATTCAATTTTTAATTGATTGAGAATTGAATTTCATGATTTTTTTCAAATAAGATGCTTTGGATCTAATGACCCGGGTCATGAGTTTGAAAAACTAACATATTTTTTTAAGAAAAAAATTTATAATTCTCATTATTTTTTTATTGGGTTATTTCAATCTCATGATCTGAGTCGCAAGTTTATGAGGATATTTCAAGTTGACTCAACCCTATTTTTTAGATTACAGGTTTGCCATGTTAAATTGTGTCAAACAATACTGGTTTTTTATATCATTTTTCTACCTTGTTTTGTTCTTCTGTGTTTAACGAGTTGTGAATTGAGATGTATCGTTTGTCCCATTTTGATTTTTTTTTCCAGGGTTATCTCAATGACTTTTCTTTTTAAACTTGATCCATCTACTATTCTTCCTTGTTATTTTCTATTTTTTTTATATTTGAATTAAAGTCAGCTTATTTCACCTAGTCGGGTCTGCTATTTGAATCATGTTTTTTTTAATGTTTGGGATTATGGTGTAGTGTGTTTTTTAAAGTGCTATTTGTTTAAAAATACATTAAAATAATATATTTTTAATTTTTTTTTATCTATTTTGACATCAATACAATTAAAAATACTACAAAAATATTAACTTAAAGCTTTATTAAACAAATAATTTTTTTAAAAAAATATGATCTAACGGACTCTCAAATAATATCTTAAAACATGTTCCCAGCAACCAAACATTATTTTTTATGTAAAAAATAATTATCTAACATCCGGCGGTGAAGCGCAAGAGAAGTCTATCTAAGAACTAACTCTTAAAATATAATAAATAAATATATTTAATAGTTCGCAAGACGAAGTAATTAAACACGGTAATTGCAATCCCTTCAAGTAACAACAGAAAATAACCTTTATTTCTGGCAAAGATTTTTCTTATATTTTCTTAAATTCTTGTCATTTAAAAATACAAGAATAAATAAATTTCGTGGATAGCTGAGATCACATTTCGATATATTTTTGAACGGGTAAGATGTTATCGGACATAAGGTTTATGTTGATGTTTTACATGGTTACGCACCAGTTATAAACCGTTAGATCCTTTTGAATGGTCGTGTCACAGACTAGTCTCGTCCAATCTTTTTTCTTATAACCCCAATAAATAAATAAATAAATAATAACCAAACGATCGAGAGAGGAGGAGGAAACTAAAGGGCAGAGACAAGAGTCCATCTCGCCGGAGAGGGAAAGTGTGGGAATCGCTGTAATTTCGTGGCCGTTTCCGGCCACCGCATCTCCCTCCGTCGCTGCTGTAACCATGGTAATTAGAAATTTTCATTCTTTGAGACTTGTGTGTTTTTTAGTCTGTTTAAAAAATCTATGCGATCGGATTTTGAACCAGAAGCCCGACAGATAGTTGATATTAATATTTCATTTATTCAGAATTTGCACAAAGGAACAGGGTAGCTGAACTTTATTGAATCTGAAATCTGCCTTGGTGTTTTAGTGTTTTGCTTAAAAAAGGAGAGTGAGAGAGCATAAAATGGAATGCAACAAAGATGAGGCCACCAGGGCCAAAGAGATTGCTGAGAAGAAGTTCTCGGCGAAAGACATTGCGGGGGCAAAGAAATTTGCTCTGAAGGCCCAGAACTTGTATCCTGGACTTGAAGGGATTCCTCAGATGATGGCTACACTTGATGTGTATGTTGCTGCTGGGAACAAAATAAATGGGGAAGCAGATTGGTATGGGATACTTGGTGCAGATCCACAAGCAGATGATGAGGCGGTGCGGAAACATTATAGGAAGCTGGCTCTTATGCTTCATCCTGATAAAAACAAGTCTGTTGGAGCGGATGGTGCATTTAAGTTTATTTCCGAGGCATGGAGTTTATTGTCTGATAAAACCAAGAGGATGGCATATGACCAGAGAAGAAATGGGAAAGTATTTCAAAAGAGTTCATCTTCTTTTGGGAGTTCATCAGCAAAACCAGGGTCCAATGGGTTTTTCAATTTCACCAAATCGAGTGTGAAGACGAACAAAAGTACTTCTCGAACTGGCCATTCTTCAACTCCTGCTTCATCTTATAAGACGAAACCCAATACCTTTTGGACTGTCTGTCATGGATGCAAGATGCAATACGAGTATCTCAGAGTCTATCTTAATCATAATCTACTATGTCCTAATTGCCATGAGCCATTTTTAGCCGTTGAAATGCCACCCCCTCCTTTGCATGCTTCTAGGTCTGCTGCACCATCGAGTTCTTTTAAGCAGCAACAGAACTCAAACCATCAAGCTGCTACTAGCAGAAACACATCTCATTCTGGAAGGAGTAATGTTGCCTCTTCAAATTTGGGAGCAGGGGGATCCAGTGGTCCTGATTCAAATAACCAGGGAAACTTTCAGTGGGGCGCTTTCTCTAGAGCTGGTGGTGCTACAACTGCCGCTCAAGCTGTAAGTGTGGTCCAGCGGGCATATGAAAAAGTGAAGAGAGAGCGCAAGGAAGCACAGGCAGCTACAAAAAGAGAGGAGGCCATGAAGAGAAAGAATCGTGCTGCTTCAAAAAAGATGTCTAGTGCATCTTCTAATGTACATTCTAATGCTGCTAAGAGAAGAAGAAGCATGGAAGATGTTGGCCATGGAAACAACGGAAGTCCATTTACAACGGGATCTGGAGGAGCTGGCACAGCTAATATATCTGGATTTAGGCAGGGAAGTTCTGAAAATAGGGTGAATGGAATCACTAAGCCCTACGGCATTAGGGATGTCTCCAAGTTTGAAACTCAAACCGTACTAATGGAGAAGGCAAAGACAGACATTCGCAAGAATATAAATGAATGGAAGTCCGCTACAGTAGTTAAATCTGCCCCCGGAAAGGGGGTGGAGAATGAGAAAGCAATTGATCAGGGGAAAAATTCTTTGTCAAACCCTGATGACATAACTGACCAGAACAAGTCTGTGGATATGGAAAATGGAGTCAATGACATCAAAATTTCTCCCATCACTTCTGGCATGAAGACAGATGCTGAATCTTTGGAAACGATGTCAATAAATGTCCCAGATCCTGATTTTCACGATTTTGACAAAGATCGAACTGAAAGATGTTTTGGGGAAAACCAGGTATGGGCTGCATATGATGATGATGATGGGATGCCCCGATATTATGCTATGATCCACAGTGTAATTTCTTTGAATCCGTTCAAAATGCGGATCAGTTGGCTTAATTCTAAAACTAATAGTGAACTGGGCCTACTAAATTGGGTTGGTTCTGGCTTCTCAAAAACTTGTGGCGATTTCAGAGTGGGCAGATATGAGATATATAACTCACTCAATTCCTTTTCACACAAGGTTAGGTGGATAAAAGGAACAGGTGGGGTGATTCGTGTATATCCGAGGAAAGGGGATGTTTGGGCTCTCTATAGGAATTGGTCCCCTGAATGGAACGAGCTGACAGCAGATGAGGTGATACACAAGTATGACATGGTGGAAGTACTTGAAGACTATAGTGAAGAACTAGGTGTAACTGTTACTCCCTTGGTAAAAGTTGCTGGTTTCAAGACTGTGTTTCACCAGCATTTGGACCCCAAGGAAGTCAGGAGGATCCCAAGGGAAGAGATGTTTCGATTTTCACACCAGGTTCCCTCATACTTGCTTATGGGTCAAGAAGGTCCCAATGCTCCGAAAGGTTGCAGAGAGCTGGACCCAGCAGCTACTCCATCAGAACTTCTTCAGGTTGTGGTAGACGTCAAGGAAGAAGAGATTGTGGAGAATGGGGGATATAAAACGGAGAGCAAAGAAAGTAATGAAGGAAAGAGCCAGTCACCTGTAACTTCATGACCATTTCCAGCTACGGGATGTCCCTCACTGTTAACCATGGTAATTTGTAGTTCTATAATAATTGCTTCTTATTCCTTTATATTTTGAGAGTTCTGGGTTTTTTATCTGTTTGTATTTTGTTCTGTTACCTTGTTCAGTCGGATTTAGAACAGGAAAATGATGAGTGATCAAACTGATCTGATCCGCAAAATTTATTTTCTATGTTATATTTTGCTCTAATTTTTTTGTGTATTGTGCATATGATAGAATAACTGGCCAATTATTTTGCTATTAATAATATCTGCATTAGTGATAGCTGAATAATGCATTTTTATTTTTATTTTTATTTTAAGAAGGTTAGAATTCAATATTTTTTTTCGCAGATTATGAACTAAAATTTTGTGTGGCAAATAATGTCCTTGTAAATTAGAATTTGATTGTTTTCCCTTACATCTGTAATAATGTTATGCACATTGCACTTTAGCTTTACGAGATTATGATATATGTTGAGGATTGATTTGTGTTATTGTGATTATTGTTGTTCGCTCAGACTACATCAAGGCATCTTGCGGATATGAAAGTTGACAGATTTGAAAAGAACATTACCAAGAGATGAGCGTGCCTGAAACAACCAAGAAAAAGGGAAAGGACTATCCTGTTGGTCCTGTTCTCCTTGGATTCTTCATGTTTGTTGTCAATGGATCATGTGAGCCAAATTTCATTTAACCCTCTTTTAATTATGTCTCTAAGCTTTCTTTTATTTGTCTTAGGCATGTTTATAATTTTCTCTCAACAAATCTTGATGTCCTGATTTTTAATTTTTTGAGTAATGTAATTAAACTTGCTAAATTTATGATCTCCTGAAGATTGTTGCTATGGTGAATTGGCTATTAATTTCATATTTTTTTTGAATTATTTAAATGTAGTCTTCAAACATAGCAGCATTGTGCTAGAATTGAATTTGGAGTCTGAAGATTGCCTTTGAAAATCATAAACATGGGAATTTGCACTTTTGGATTGAAATTGTCATTTTAAAATATAGGGTTCATGTCCTTCCCAGTGTGGATTCTTGCATTTGTTTGTGGCGGAACAAAAACTTGAGAACTATGATGCTATCTCCTTCCATTCATATTATTTTCATTCTCATCGCTTGTATTATCACGTTGGTTGGACGAGGATCTCGTGACTTCTATAAACAAGTACAGTGATGTTGTGTGGTTGCATATTTCTATTGTGAGGAACCGAAAATTTCCTAGTCGTTGATCATGTTTTTTTTTTTTTGTAGCAGTTCTATTCAAGGTAATCAGGACAGCCACAGGCGGAGGCATGGCTTAAACTGTCACTGATTTTGGGAGATGGCAGCAGTGGATGGTCGGCTGTTTCGGTTCTAATAGCATGTAGGATAGATGAAGAATACATGTACCAGATCAATGTTTACCCTTGTACTGAAAGAACTCCAACGTTCGATTAAAAAACTTGCTCTTCACCGTGACTGGATAATTAAAACTGTTCATTTTAGTTTTGCATATTTCCTTATTTAAATTGAAGCTGCTTCGGAGAACTGGCTTTGGTTTGACATCCCTTAGCTTGGGTCCTCTAGCAGTCGAGCCACTACAATCAGGCTAGGCCCCGGCCTTGATTTTTCTGTGAACTTACTTGAAATAACATTACCGATGACAATTATTATGTCAGCATCCAGCAATTGCATTTTGGACAAGTTCTCCGGTACTGTTGTTACTATGTTACGAGATGACTCGATAATTATCAAGTTTTTGTTAGAGAAGCAAACTGCAGTTTGCTTAGCGGGTCTCATATCGCGAATCCCATGAAAATCTGAATTTTTTTACCCGTGGAGTATGAATCTTCTGTGCACACTCGATTAACTGCTAGGCAAGACCATGGAGTTGCTGCTTTCTACCAGGTTCACTTTAAAACCCCTTTCCTCGGGCAATTGCTTTGTGCTGTAAGCTTTTCTCTTGCCCCCTTAGGGATCCTCAAACGTTATAGCACCTTTGATGTAGTTCTTGATGAGTGAACTGATAAAACGGCAGAGTTCATGTAAATTAACTAACCCTTCTTCTAGCTTTAAAATAAGCGACCATGCACATCACATTAGATGCTATGCCAAATGCAGGAAATTAAGCTCTCATCATGCAAGCTAAAAGAGGATTTCAATGGCATTTCTTAGTAGTGAAACTTCGAGTCCTGCTCTAAACTCTGCTGCGGACTGCAGACAAAATTTAGCCAAGACAAGTGTTACTCCATCGAAATTAATCAGGTGGCAATTCTGAGCGGAAACCATCATTAGCCTGAGATTTGGAAAAATTTTAAGAGCTCCTTTCACTTTAAAATGGACAGATCTGAACCAGTGGAATTCCATTTCAAACGAGAATTTTCAATTCAGAAGTTATTAGACAACATGTTTGTACATGAATAGATACCATTATATTAAACCTCTGGTATCGTCTACTTCATTACAACATCCAAGGAAGCTGGTACCGGGACAAATCAGCAGCAAAACCCTGCAGCCAACCACTAAATATGTAAAATCCCCTTTCACCAACGTGCAAATATTGCCACAACAAGTAGAGGCTAAGTTGTAGCAGTCAAGCATGGATTGAAGGCAGTGCCACATGCAATCCACTGCCGCTTTTTCCCACGTGGCACCAAACAACCAGGAACCTTGAGCCATTCCCTGCTCACCACATTGTAACTAACTAGTCGGTTCATTTGTCTTGATCTTAGTGACAGCATGAGCAAACCTGTGTTGCCCAAGCAAGTCATCCTAACGTGCTTTCCATAGAAATCTAAGCACCATATGTTTGGCATTCTGTCAACCTCCTTCCACAAGAGTGTCATCTTCTGCAGCTCCCATATGCACACGCATGTGGCTGCATTCTTTGTTAGCAAGCCAACGAGCATGATACGCCCCCCACACTCTGCAAGTGTGGGATCACTCAGATGGAGTGGGGCTGGCATAACAAATTGCTTCCAAACCCCAGTAACCATATCATAGGACACGATCCCTTCAGGGTCTGACCGCATGAAATAAAGCGTACCTCCAAGGGAAACTGCTTGTGACCGGAAGTTCAGTGATAGGGGTAGCTTTATAAAAGAGGGCATGCTTCCTGGTCGGGTCCAAGAATTTTTCAGTGAGTCGTAAACTTCATACTCTCCATCACAGCACACCCACAAGATCTTGTAACCCCCACTGGCTGCACTGCCATTCAAAGTCATCCCCACAGCAACACGGGACCAGACATTCACTGACCTTGGTGGCAGCGCTTTAAAAGATTGAGTCAGAGGGTTGCAGACATAGAAGTTCCTGTGACCAATGTCAAGAAAGCACACAAGACCCCCTGCAGAAGCAACTGGTAAGACAATCATCTTTGTTGGCAGGTAACTTATAGTTGGGTGATGCCATTTCTTCAAAGAAGGGTCATACATGGCTCCAGAATTCACATTTTCATGAGTGATGGTGTAAAACCAGGGGTTGGCTTGTGGAACTTGGGCACAATGCTGAGAGAAACTTTGAGAGTCAAGCAAGGAGTTCCATTTTTGACAAACCGAGCGGAAGCGGAAAAATGTAGCAATTGGAAGTCTAGCAATAACAGCTTCAAACAGGTCTTCTGGGAATTCTTTCCAAATCTCTTGTTGCATAACCTCATTTGAACTGGTAGTTCCAAGTGATTTTCCTCGATTCCGCTCCTTTCGAGGTTTCTTGGAGGCTGGAGGCTTGCCAGGTTCCAACATCTTGTGCCTTCTAGACTTTCCAGCCGCCATCACAAGGCTACAGTAATCATCTGCAGAGCCATCATCAAGATTGAGGACGCACCATCTGTAAAAGAGCTAAGAAATTCATACTGTGAACAGAGTGCATGGTGGTACTAACACACAAACCCAAAATAATTCAGCATAAAAATCATTACTAAAAAATAAGCAGATATCAGGTTGTGAAAAAAATATAAACACAGAGACACTCAAAATCACAAATTGGGCTTCAACAAGTTGAAATATGCCACAGCCAGAGCATCCAGTCAAGTAAATTTCAAATAACCTACACATAATCATATTCAGTCTAATGCCTGTGAGTTTAGTTCAACTGTTTATGCTTGGAAAACCAAAAACATAATAGAGGTAACAGATGCAGACATAATACAGCATTGAGATCTTGATGCCTGTACTCGAGAAATTCTAAACTAAACAGCAAGCATGTTTTTTCTTTTTATCATTTTGCCAAGAAATCTACTATCCATGTTAACCACGTGTTAAAACAGAGGAGTATACTTGAAGAGTATCAAAACTGTAAAAAAGGGGGAAAACCTATAAAGATCTAGTTAACAGGTAAAAGTGAATCCAAAGCACACATATACATTCTTTGAACTCAGTTTTTCTGGTTGTATATATACATATTCTCATTTTTTTCAAGAACTTCTTTGCCACACTTAGTTTTTTATTTTTAATGGCAAGGAAAGGCATTGCATGAATATATCCCATGTAGACAATGTATGGCATTTTCTGGTCTGTGGTTGAGCTCGCCATCTTTTGACAGTGCTTCGTCATTTTACATGAGAAGTGGGCTCTCCTATAGATCTGCATGCATGCTGTAGATATTTCTCTCTTGGTACGCATATCCACAAGCAGCATAAGATAGCAAGATTCAAGAGTATAAGCATTGGTGGTGATGGCACCAAAAATATACAGAAGTAAGCTATTGTGAGAGACAGGAAGTTCATTCCATGTGACAATGCAAGGTAGGGACATTCATGCCACTGTTATTTTTTGAGGAGGAATTCTTAGGAGCAGTATGCTAATCAAATTGAAAGTTATGCAGGAAACATACAAGGGAGAAAACACAGAAAAAGGAAATTTTAGAGAACCAATGATTAGAAATAACAAGCAATAAAAGACGAGAAATATCACAAAGATGGGAGTGAGGATCAACTAGCGGAGCCAATAGATACGTGATTCTTGCATGAAAATCTAGCATATCCCATGATTCTTACAAGTAAGATCCTAATGTAAGTTCATTTTGATCAATTCTTGACTGGCTAAAGGGAAAAAAATGGAGTGATTACAGAATTTCCAAAAAATAAAACAAAAAAAAAATCACAAATATCAAAATGGACTTCTATGTAGTTCTGGTGACCTACTCAACAAAATGTCCCAAAATAAACCAGGTTCAAGCATACAAGAACGAATGGGTGCCAGAAACTAGAAACTAAATCTTCCAAGCAACCCGTTTGAAGATTTCTTCAGTACCTACTCTGACATCCCAAAAGTTCCAAGCCTGAGGTGTACAAAGAGGCTTAAAATGAGTTTAGACTAGTAACCTATGCCAGCTATCATCTGCAAGATCCTCGGCTTATCTTAAATCATTTCCCCTACTTTCAGCCCTATTTTACATTCAACTCCTCTCCTGGCCTTCAACCATGGCTGTGGCATATCCCAGCAAGAATATAAACAACATCATAGAGGCTTCCCTTGTCGATAACAATATCAACCTGGGCAGTCAGAATCTTGACAGAGATATGGCTAACATTTATTAAGATGATAGTATAAAGCAATATTGTTAGTTTTATAATTTTTTGCACAGAAGAACGCAAATTAATCAGGAATTCCTAGGGGAAAGCATTACTGTCCAAAAATTCCATGCCGTTCACAACAGGCTGGAAAAGAAAAGGAGGTCACTCAACTGTGTTTCTAACTCCTGCCAGATTAGGATCTTGTAAGGGAAATTTAGCGACAATCACCTATATCACAATTTTAGTATCAATTGGCTGCTCTTTAGACTCTGATTCCCCAAGGTGGTTGCAAGTCCAACACTGTTTCCATAGCACCAGGAAAGTTGCTAACCCCAATCCTAACTTATAAATAATAACAGAGCTCATCGCAAGTAATGAGTCTCAACTCCCAAGAATCACTTCCACGTGACCTATGTGGGCATGTTCAGTGCAAATCTTAAGATGCAACAGAATGACAAAAGCACTCTTAAATCAATTGATGCAGGCGATGCAAGTCTCCTGGGGCAAGCGCCAATATCTCAAATCCGAACACATAAGTTTTAATGACATTTTTAATCCAATCCCAAGAGTAAATATGGAAAATCCAAGCATCTCTTCACATGCAAACTGAGGAAAAAAGAAAAATCTTAGCAGCAAAAGGTGTAAAAGTTTTTTGTGACTTTTAGCTATAAGAGGACCTCGATTGCAAGCATATCCGCACGCATATTTGAAAATAAAAAACACAGGAAACAAAATCAACAACGCCCGTGGTGATTTTTCATACACGATAATTTGATTTTCGAGGAGCAAATTAGACAGTATGTAACTCTCTATAATTCATTCGATTCCCCGTGATTTATTCTTTCAATCTTATCCTTCTCTTGGGAGAACCATGAACATGAGAACATGAGGGGTGATCAGGCTAAATTTAAATTCTCAAACCGATGCCCCCACAAAAAAAGGAAAAAAAAAAACAGAATTTATGCATGATTTCAAGACCCATTAAGAATCTAGTGAAGGATTCAATAGCTGAGATCCTATGTTTGTAATTTACCACAACTTAACAAGTACTATAAAAATCACATAAGAATGAATCATTTCTGTTTTCTCAAACAACAGATTTAAAAGCTTTCCTGAAACAGGGGAGGACAGTGAACAGTGAAAATGAACCAAAAAAGGAACATAACTGCTAAAAGCTTGAGACTGTCCGTACCAAAACTAAACAATTGGACAGACCAAGAGGAGAGATATTTGACGAAAACATAACAACAAGTTCTAAAAGCCAAGACGAAACAATGTTAAGAGTCAAATTATTATTATTATTAAAGTAACCTTAAAACCAAGGGGAAAAAAGCAGAATACCTAAGTACCAAATGAAGTGAAATTTAAGAAAAAAGGAAGAAATGATAGGTCATGGTGGAAACGGAGCAGACAGAGAGGAAGACATAAAAATCAAGAAATGAAAGGGATCTACAGAGAGACCTGTTGTTGTTGTTGTTGTTGTTTTGTTGTTGGTTGTGAAAGTGAAGGAGTTGAAGAGAATCAAAAGGAGGGAGAGGAGAGCCGTAGAGATTGAAAAGGTCTACAAGCTGACCAATGAATTGCCTAAGCATGGCCACCTCTTCTTCCATGCTACGGCGTATTCCGCCACTCACGACGGCCGCCACCACCAACACCGCCCCTACCCACACCAATACCACCGCACACGCACCACCCCCTTTTGTCTTCCTCGCTCTCTTCTCTATAGTGTCTACGATACTCTTTCCTTCCTACGGGTTGGCCAGTGGGCGTCAGAAACAGAACTGGCCCGTTTTATAATCGATTGATTTTTTTTTCCTCTCTCTCTTGTGGTTACTGTAAAGTAATTTTTTCTGACCCGCACGCAATTATCAAAACAAAAACGGTCGCTTGCAGTAAACACAACTCTCTTTGGCAGCGTTTTTTTTTTATTCGACCGTGATTT
>Ga0325414_1001108_pt1 | contig 25085 bp, 9 predicted proteins | sample PopdelMetagenome_8_FD_206183 | JGI IMG/M metagenome (GOLD analysis project Ga0325414, IMG submission 206183) | Populus deltoides microbial communities from Bellville, Georgia, United States - Leaf-PdKOR-R3 | ecosystem: Host-associated > Plants > Phyllosphere > Phylloplane/Leaf | place: USA... | reverse complement strand
AGTTATAGGGTCGGGATTTTGAGACTAGTTAAGTGATGAAATTAAAGTATTTGTCATTTGTGGTTTAGTCATAGGGCTACACACACACACACTGCAAATTAAATATTTGGAAGGATCATTGGACGCTGGCAAAACTGAATCCATAGGGTCCAAAATGGAAGCAGCTCATGTAATAAGTAAGGACATTTTTTTTCCTGCCTACTACCTATAAAAGGGCACAGACAATTATTCTAATACCAATTCCGAGCGTAAGATGCAGACCCTTACTGCTCACATGTCAAGTTATGAAAATAAGGACATCTACATGCATGTAACATGACATCTGGAGTAGGAAGTCAGCTTATGTATTTTAGTTTTTTGCCATAGAACCCTACGATATTGGAAATACAAATAAACCTAATTTTACAATACTATATATAATACGGTTTGAGAATGAAGACACGTGACCGACAAGTGGCTCTACAAATTTATGAACTCTTAATGATGGGGTTATTTCATGAGCTCACCTTTGTGAACTAATATAATGATGGCTGTCATCTAATGATCATTGCACAAAATTGAGAATAAAAAGATTTGTCGGTATCAAGATGCATGTGTTCTTTGGCCTCGTGTGCTAGTCTGATCACAACTCTAATAAGTGTTCCTTTGACTCATTATTAATAATTCTTTTCCTAGACTAGCCATGCAATATAAAATATCCCCTATTGTTGTTGTTGTTGTTTGCATGTATTAATTATTAAACGAAATCAAGAGATCGAGGCTAAGGATTTGCTCTCCTTACCATGCATTGCTATTTAATCAGTCAAAAGAAACGCAGCCAAAACTGTAAATTCCATTAGTCTCTTAATTAAAGCTGTTTTGGTTATATTAGAACAGATGAAATATGTGCTGAAACGTAAACCTTAAAATACTTTATGAGACAGATGAAAAAACTTGAATCGAACATTTATGAATACATACACGCGATAACAACATGGAATACAACAATAACTGCCTAGCTTGTATGTATGGTTGACGAAAAAAACTTGTTATACTCGGAAAGCATTAAGGAACACCCCAGAGAAGCAGGCAATGACTTTAATGCGGGCTCTTAATTATGCCTACCAACTCACCTTTGTTGGCAATTATTTGTTGGAAAAAGGAAAAATTGCAAAAAACTTTCATTTTTTTGCATTTCTTTAATTACATATACAACTCATCTCCAACTGATCGTGAACAAAATGGAGTAGCAAGCATTTTGTCATATTGTTTTATTGCAATATCAAGCATTATTTAGCACCAGTCCTGCAATATATATTAACACATTTTTCTGGTCACTGATAGGAGCAAGCTTAAGCAGACAGAGATGGAGTGTGAGTATTTGAAGAGATGGTTTGGTTCATTAACCGAGCAAAACAGAAGGTTGCAAAGAGAAGTAGAGGAGCTTAGGGCATTAAAGGTGGGTCCACCAACCGTGATGTCTCCTCACAGTTGTGAACCTCTTCCAGCATCCACCCTTACTATGTGTCCAAGTTGTGAGCGTGTGACAACCACCGGCTTGGACAAGGGCTCCACCAAAACCACCACCACTGCTGTGGCCACCCCAACAACAGCCGCCTCCTTGTCCTCTAAAGTTGGGACACCCGCACTCCAATCTCGGCAATCTTCTGCGGCTTGTTAGTCAGCTATAATGATCATTGATTACTTTGATATGAACGAATATAGGTTAGAGAAATGTTCATACTAGTTTACACCAAATGTATGAGATAGATACTAGGGTATCTGGTATCTAATCTACATGGATAATTACTTGTTAATTAGCACTTTCATCTTTTTAATGCCTTTTCTAGTTGAGTGCTGTTTGGTTTTTCATTTTTGACTTAGTATAGGAAGCGTGCGCAGATTAATTGGAATTTAGAGTCAACTACTTTATCTCCATAATTGATAATTACTGTGTATGTGTTAAGTGGCTCGTTGTGCGTACCAGTGTATATTGAGGAGAGACGAAACTTCATGGAGGGTTACAAGAAGTACCCATGAACAACACTTAGCTGAAATACTTTTCGAAAGCACATTTGATTTTTATTCAATTTCCACAACGTCATAGTTTCAAGGCGGAAGGAAAAATCAAACGTGAAAAACACAGATAGTGTTTATGCCTTAACAGGGACTAAAAATTAATTTTTGCTGCCATCTTGATTTGATTGTTTGAATATTAACTTTAAACACCATTTCAGCTTGATAATTGATTAATTTCATATGTTTTTAGTAAGAAAAATGAAAGTAGACTGGTCAAGTTTACCATGCATCCCAAAACAGGATATTATACAATTAATAACTACACATAATTAAAGAAATTCACATTGCATTAATGTCATAACATGAACTAAGGATATCTTCGTGAATATGGTTAGTCTTATGTAAGTATGTCTCTTCATTAATAAATCAGTGGCAAAACTTAAACTTGATACCTAAAATCAAATAAATCTTCTATTTACCATCTAAATGAATCTTTTTGAGAGCAAGACTTCATACAATAATAGTCTATAAAAACGAGGTGTAACTTTTATCTGCACGAGGAGTGAGAGTATAAATGGAGGTCAGGCACGTCGTTTGATGTCATATATATGGTGATAATATGTGGTTTAATCGTATATTTGGCATATTTACTTTGTAATATATATGTTACATATACGACGTAGTTTAACTTGTTGTATAGTTCAAGGTTCAAGTTCAGTGTTGATCGAAGAAAAAAGTTCAATTCCAGCGACTAAAAAGGACTAAGAAACACTAATTGTTGTTTTCTTCTGGCTAGTTTTTTTAGGAAAAAAAAAATACACACACACTCCAGAGAACCCCGCTTCCCTTTTTCTCTCTGTTTAAAAAAATGATTTTGAGATAATGTCTCTCATGAGAAGATAGATAAAAATTAATTCATTTATAAAAGCAAGAAATTAGAAATATAAGAGATGCTATTTTTTTATCTTTTATTACTCGTTTTTGTAGTGATAATCGAGTAATTATTATGTTTAATTTAGTTTTAAAGAATAATATTTGTGTTTATATAATTCAGTAATATAAAATAAATTAAATTTTATATGAAAAAATGATCACTTTAAATTCATGGAAAAGAAAAACCTTACAATCAAACTGAAAATATCTTTTCAGTCCATTATTTTCACAACTCAAAAAGCTTCTTCTAATCTCGTCATGCATGTTAATAATGCATTAATCATTAAATAAATATGGTAACGTATCCTAGTAAAGTTATAAAATATTTGAAAAGACAACTCATAATAATTACATGAATTTATTCACTAATAAAATTTATTCTTCTTCGTAGAGGAAACGTCCCACTTGAAAGTCATTTGGATAAATTGACAAAAGAACCCAACTGGAAAAGAGTCCATGGGAGAATTAATTCTGTCGAGGATAGCTTCGAAGAAAAGTCATAAAAATATTTAGTAGATTTTGAAATGATATGGGCCCAAAACCGAGATCACTAAAATTCCTAGTCCATTTACGTGTTTCTGGTCGCTTTCTCACAGAAAGTCTAAATCCCGATGGCCTTCAAAAATGAGGTCATAGTTCAAGCCTCGCGGGCCATTGACATTACTCTTCGTAACTGTTTTACCCATCTGCATCCCCTGCGTCTTCAGGTAGCTGGGATTAGCCGAAGCCCATTCATTTGTTTCAAAACTCAAGAGATGGAGCAAAATGAAGCCCCGTTATATCTTTGATCCTGTCCGAGAGAAGAGCCTTGCCATACAACTAACGCTACATCTCCAGGACACACCCAAAATCCAACTTCTAATTCATAGCATAGGAATGTTTCTTTTATCAGGAGTAGATTTTCTAGCCCTTGAAAACGTGGTCCATCCCATCATGAAAATTGGAGGTGTCATGCTTCTGATCAGAGAATGTAACTTACATTATAAATTCTTTGAAATTCAGAGGAACCAGATAAGTCCCTGTCCCGAACCCGACATTGCGCAATTTACAACTAAATTTTGCAGTTATGAATGGTCTGATTCTGTGTCGCCAGAAAAAGTGACCGGCCTAACAAGAGTGAGCTCCATAGTCAACACTTGCCAAACATCAATTAGGAAGTAGTGATCAATGCTGTCCATTGATAGAACATGCAGCCATCAAGTGGCGGTTAGCTACTGATACTTTAGTATTAGGTGACTGGTCATGATATTAATCACATTTTTTTGGACTGATAAAATCAAATAAGTTGGCAAACTATGGCATTTGGTCTTTGGATTTGCCAACTTTTGGCACCTTTAACAGATTCAAGACATGATTTTTGAGCTAACATCTAAACCTGCAAGAAGTAAAATTTGATTAACTTGAAAAGGATTTTTGGGTCTTGACTCAGTCGAACTATAAACCGAGTACTTTTGTGACAATTAAATCGAGCAGCTAAATGAAAACTCCCTCCCTGCCGAACATTTAGAATAAATTCACCACAAGAACCAATTGAACCATGTCACATGGGGCTAGCTGCTCTTACAGACTTGCGTTTCTTTCACAAATGGATGGCCACAGATATGAGTTTGTGACATTGTCAGAAAAATATGTCACGAAAGTTTCCTTTCCAGCCAAAATGTGTCAAAACATAAACTCAACATGTCTCCGAGTCCCCATTAAATATGCTCCCTTTAACTTTTGATTTCTCAATATAAATTATTATCGAATGCAACGACCTTAGCTGGCTTTTGGAAAGATAAAATTAAATTAGAAAGGTGAAAAGAGGACAAACGACCTTTTTTTTTTTCTGGGGATGGTAAGTGGCACCATCTTAAAAGAATGTTCTTTCACATGGCTGGCTTTGGAGTTTATAAATCAGAGAATGATGTCCAAAGAACCCCACAAGCATGAGACCAGGTTCCAATATAACTTAGTGGTTGTTAGCAATTTTTATATTTGTTGTTGTTAACAAGCTTTGGAGGATTAGAAATAATCTCCCTCTGAAGTTTTGTCGCGGCTAGAGATTGGGTCAATTCTGTGGAGTCCCGTGTCAAGGAAACAATGGTTTGTTCAACGGTGTTGAAGGGCATGTGAATAGATATTGGGCCGTGTCTGAATTGAATCAAATCTTGATTGTTAAACTAGATTATCCATAACTAATCGATTTTTAACGTCCACTTCAAGGTGGTTAATAACATCATATCAGAATATAAAAAATAAACCTCTAGCAGTGGTTGGTTGTGTGATTTCAGGAAAAAAGGGTTGGTCTTAATTACTATTAAGAGGAGATATAGGGCCGGCCAGGAGGCAATTCCCTAACGGGTGGGACGGACTTGATCCTCGCATGCATAGTTTTGAGAGGCAACACTGGGCTCCAGGTATTAGGAGCTACATCTTGAAGTAAGACACTATTGCATCCTTGCCCTTGGTATGATGGTCAAATCTAGCAAAATTTACTGTAAATGAGGGGACCGATTTCGTGTTCTAAATTCTAGCTTTCCCTCATGTTTGCCCTTCCTTTTTGTTTAGGTAAGGTTCGTTAGCCAGACACTATGTAGTGTATATAAGTTCTTTGATGAGATATGATGCATACTCATGGTTCTATCTGATAACTTTCCGAATTTTTCTTTAGAAAAAAATTCTCAAATCTCTCGAGTACTATTATAGAAGGTTAAAAGATATCAATTCTACGCGCAAAGATAAATGAATAATTTACAATTATTATTCAACAACGTACCTTTTGCCCAGACTTTGCACGCACTCTGGATAACAAATTAAACCCTGTCACATCGGTAACCTTCACTTAAGTGATAGTCTGTTAGTGTTTTGAAACATAAAAAACAAAGATAGTTAAAATACGTTGTGAAGGATATTTCAGTGATGTAGGGTAAAAAAAAAGTAATTATTTTTTAGTTTATAGTTACTAGCCATCCTAATTGATATTTAAATATTTTTGAATAAGAAGCTATTTATACTAAATAGAATATAAAAAATATTTTAAAATATCATACATGAAGTAATTTGTATTATTATTTAATTTTAATAATAAATATATTCATTTATGAATACATGTACATATTTTTACTGAACTAAATATTTGTATTTAATAGAGATATGATTTTTTAGAATAGTGATTAATTTGGGATTTTGATTTTACAGTTAATCGATCTTAATCCTTAATATATTGTTTTTTTTTTAATTATTGTAGCAAGATTCGAAATAATAACTCATATAGACTTGATTTTTTAATTGTTTTCTTTAATTATTCAATTTATATTAACTCACCATGAATTAATTATTTTACAAAGCATATTCATTATAAACAATTGCTAATATTTCACCCAATTCAATTGATAAAAATTAACAAGCATAATTAAACTCAAAAATACAATCATAAATACAATATGACAAGATGTTTAAATTGATATTTGTAGAAAAAATTAACAATGTTCTATATCTATCCGATTAATTAAAAGTTATTTTCAGGACGGAGATTAAAAAATGATTTTTATCATCATTTGCATAATTAGACACATTTCTATTTTTTATATCGCCATCCCTCTTTTCATGGAACAACAACCAAATGCGACTTAATTTCTGCCCTCCAACGAAAATGATTGGTGTTGGTGTTTGATCATTTTTAAATTGACACTCATATATAAATTAAGGCCACTTGATTCAAATATCTATACTGAAAGTAAATCCAACATATGCACAATCGACATGATCTTCAGACGGTTGCCGAGTAATTCAAGGGAAGACGGGGATGGGAGGGCATGGAGCAAGGTGGTGGCGGCGATGGGGGGAGGCCCAATGGGCCGACAGGGCTTATTCCTCTTGACTCTTACATGCCTCCAAAGTCAACTATATTTACTATGGACGTGCTGTCTGCGTAAAAAGAGAGCCACTTTGAACCACTCAAACACGGACCCTCGTGTTACCTTTTCTTCCTTCGCGTTTCGATTGTTTTTTCAACCCTAAAATAATGCTAAAATCTGATAGCTGAGTTGTGAGTTCAAGCAATCGGAAAGAGTTGCAATATGATATTCGGTGTCGCTGAAACCAACGTTGATTCAAAAGAACTATGCTTCCCTCCCCGTTTTCAGGTTGAACTATTTTATTAATTCTTTATTCGGCAATTCAACCTTCTCATTGGTAAAGCACACGTTTATTAACAACTTTATAATTATACCTTAAATTTTCTTCTCTCTTGAAAAAAAAAAAAAAAAAAAAAAGTAACACAAGATTGAAAAAGGTAGCAAGCAGAAGACAGGATTTTGCTTATATGGCTTATGAGTGTGTACAGTGCAAGTGCATGTGCACTGCCACGTGTCGTTTTGATAGACTGTCTACCCCCACATCTTGGATGCTTTATGCTTGAGTGCTTAGGTACAGGCGGGCCCCAATCATTTGATAGAAACCACTCAATGATTTGGATCAGCTGTTGGCTTTAAAAGGCCACGGTTTTGGAATCACCGCCTTGCACATGGATCTAATTTACATCAAGCAGGTGCCACAGTAAATTTTTACTGCTGTAGATTGATACCCTTCGCTTGTCAGCAACACATTGCAGGAGGCACTTTTTATTTCTTGGTTTGGTATTTAAATTGTTTTTAAATATTTTTTTATGTTTTTAATATTTTGATGTCAATTATATAATTTAATATTTTTATTAAAAAACATCATTTCAACATATTTTCAGTTAAAAAATACTTTAAAAAAATATCATTTACACACTACATTACTATATATTATAACCTATCATCCGCATTGTTTATTTTATTTTCTTTATGAAGTCATAGAACCACTTAATCGAATCTTACACTTTGGCTTCAAAAGAACACTCAACTTGTTTTCGGGGGAGATAATATAATCCAGTTCTTAATTATAAGATGCGGTGCTAGTTCTTTTATATTATAAAACATTATAAACGCATAGCTAGCAGAACACAAATGAATTACTAAAGCTGATATTAAATAGATTTATTGTTTTTTACGACTTGAAGTTTAGAAAGAAATTTTTGTTGACATGAATGTAAGAATCCCGATGTAGATAGTCTTTTACGATATCATAATCATTTAAAATAAAATTGTATGATCTACGTCTAATTATGAACCTTTCAATTAGAAAAAACACTCGCAACTTAATTTAATATCAGTGTCATGTTTATAATTGTTGTGTTGATTGTTCAATATTTAATCTTAAATATTAATCATTATTTTTTGGGTAAAATCAAATTCATTTCAGTGATGATACTATTTGTGAGCCACATGGCAGCAACAATCTTCCAGGTAATGATATATATGTAGTTTAATTATCACTAACATTCTTCTTTGTTAGAGATCTCGAATTCAAAACTTATTTTGTAACAAAACCCCACGACCTATAATTAATAATAATGGGTGGAAAGAGCCTTTTTTTCCCATATAGGATGTCCCAATCATGCGAAGGAAACTTATCAAGGGAATTGAAGAAGCTAAAGAGCAGAAGATGGATACAAGGGTATTGAAATTCAAGTGAAACGACAAGAACTAGAAAGTAATAAAGCCATCAAACTCGGAAGAGGGATTAGGGAGCTGGGGGAGATTTGAAAGGGACTACTCGATCGTATGCGTATGAATCTCCGGCCGAAAGAAAATGATTGGAGTCATTAAAAGATGGATTCGTGAAGAAAATTTCATCGCCTACGGTTCCATTTTTATCGTGCTATATATATATATAGCACTAAACGACTTAACATATAGCTGTGGAGGTAGTTTTTAATTAGGATGAACTAGTTAGTTTTCCCTGCCTGTTTGACTTAATTATATTTTTCATTCTGAAAATACTCTTGAGCTATAAAATAATATAATTTTAATTTAAAAAAAAACAAACAAACTTTTAATTTTTTAATTTTTTATTGATGAGTAATCCTTAAACTTTTTTTTTTTTTGAGAAATTTTTTTATTGTATTCTTTGGATGGTTTTGAGATGACCAATCTAGATTACATTTATGCTTCGGTTTTAGTTATTGGGAAGGATGCCGGGACATATGCTTATTCCTATTTCAAGTAGTGTACATGTATTGACTTTCTTTAATGAATTGAATTTACCAATTAAATACCTATTTGTTCAAGGAAAAAAAGAAGTCCGGTCACATAAGTAATGTAATTGTTTGTTTTATTTTTGTGTTAATTATAATATGTTTTTTAAAATATTTTTTATCTGAAAAATATAAAATTAATATTTTTAAAAAATATTCCTGGATATATATGTTGATATTAAAAATAAAAAATCTGAAAAAAAAAATTATTTTTTTTATTATATGAGAAAATCAATTATACAAGATTTTATTCAACATCTCTAAACTCTTTTTTTTTTTGTTTTTTTTTTACATTTTAGAACGAGGAGAGAACAAAGTAGTCGACTTTTGTCCTTGTTGCCACTCCATTTGCATGGCCACACACTAACGCTCTGACATGTGTCTTCCGAGGTCAATCACGTCTCTCATGGTCGATCGCTATATCAAGATGATTCCTCTTCTTTAATTTGATTGGATAAGCACTATTGGAAAATCACATATCCATAACTCTCTTTTTTTATTTATTAATTTGTCAAGTTCTACGTTTTCTTTTCTTTTCATATTTTAGTAGAATGGATTTCTCTGTTTTAGGAAGCTACGCTTGTGCTTATGCTATTTGTCAATTATATTCTATCTTGCATACAAACACCTCACCTCTTCATTTCTTTTTAATGGAGAACAATTATCACTAACATGTGCACCTAACAATTCTTTCTTTCACATATGAGTTTAGTACATTCGGAGACAATTAACTTTGTAATTAAAGTATTTTAAGTGCAATATTCAGAGCTTAGAGCTTAACTATTTTGATCGTGGAAGACATATATACATAGTCATGAAAATCCAATCACAATCATTCCAAGCCAAATCAAGCTGATTTGTTAGGAAGTTGCTTATGTTTGATGAAATACATAAATTTTAATATTCTCATTGGGTCTGTATATGATGACGACGACTTGCATGCAATGATGTGCGCAATTTTTAACCTAAAAATCTAAATTAGTTGGTAATGAATTTATATTAAATATATAAACACCTCATTTTTCATTATTTTTTTATGTTGAATATTTACCATTCATGCATACACCCACCAAATATTATTATAAAAATTGGTTTTGGATGGAACATTCATGATCTCAACTAAGGAGGGAAAGAAAGGAATAACAAGAGGTGGGTGGTTTTTCTTCTCATCAAATCTTTGAAAAAAGAAATACATAGACACCAGTTGAGCTACTATACGTACAAATTTATTCCGAGTTAAAAACAGCGTACCTTTAATTAATCTGATGGGAAAATCAGTCAAAATTTGCAGTTTGGTCTGAAGATGTGCCGAGTACTGGAAACTGATCATGCAAAGGGAAAATTCGAAAAAAAGAAAAAGAAGTGCATCTTTTTCTTTACGTTACAACTCGATCCAAAAGAATAATGAGACCGATGTCTACATCTCGAAGCAGGGGTGGAAATTCATTTTTGCATGATACCATTCCCTTGCAATTCAAGATGGCTCCCCTTTCGGCCTTTCCTGTTTACACAGTCAAAAACTTTGACAGAAAAACTACAAAAGAAAGTGTCCCAGCTCGTCACTGAAAAAACCCCAGACGACAACAAAACCTGCCATCTGTAACTCCAAGCAGACATCAACTCAGGTCTAGTTCACTTAACTATATCAAGCGGTTACTTTCTAACCCAACTTCACTGGTCCCCCTATTCCCCTTCTCTTTCGTTTCCAGTACATGCTCTCACTCACGCTCACCTCTACATTTATACACAGACACGCACACATGTCAACATTGACATGTCCCGTATCCACACACTTCGTCTATATATACTTCTCTCTTAAAAGTTACCCCTTGCTATCCTAGCTGTGTCATAGAAATGCTATCCATCCCTCCTTTCTCTTTCCCTTTATAAAATCATTTCTCTCTCTCTCTCTGTAGTCTCATCAGCAATATCAGGCAGAAGGAGCTGGCTGCAACAGTTCGCTGCAGAGAGACGTATATCCTCTCCAGTTAGTTATTTAACGGTTTTTGTCCTTCGCTTTTCCATTTTTCCATTTCATTCTTTTGAATTTAGTCCCTTTCCTCTGCTAGATCTTTTCTTCAAAATCACCACTCCCTTGTCTTGATTACTATATATTTCAGTCCAGAATACCTAAGAAACCATGATTAGTTGGAATGATCTCTACAACGTTTTGTCCGCTGTTATTCCTCTTTATGTTGCTATGATCCTGGCTTATGGGTCTGTTCGATGGTGGAAAATCTTCAGCCCGGACCAGTGTTCCGGTATCAACCGTTTCGTGGCGATTTTCGCAGTGCCACTGTTGTCATTTCATTTTATCTCCACCAATAATCCTTATTCTATGAACTTCAGGTTCATTGCGGCCGACACGCTTCAAAAAATAATAATGCTGTTTGCTCTGGGAATTTGGACTAATTTCACCAAAAATGGAAGCTTGGAATGGATGATTACCATCTTTTCTTTGTCGACTCTTCCGAATACTCTTGTCATGGGCATTCCTCTTTTAATTGCCATGTATGACGACTACTCGGGAAGCCTAATGGTTCAAGTTGTGGTTTTACAGTGTATCATTTGGTACACTCTCCTCTTGTTTCTTTTCGAATATAGAGGTGCAAAGATGTTGATCATGGAGCAATTTCCTGAAACTGCAGCCTCCATTGTTTCGTTTAAGGTTGATTCTGATGTGGTATCTTTAGATGGTCGAGATTTTCTGGAAACTGATGCTGAAATCGGTGACGATGGCAAGTTACATGTGACGGTCAGGAAATCTAATGCCTCCAGACGGTCTCTTGGCCCGGGTTCTTTCTCTGGATTGACTCCCCGGCCATCAAATCTTACTGGAGCTGAGATTTACAGTCTGAGTTCTTCAAGGAATCCTACTCCAAGAGGGTCTAATTTTAACCCTTCTGATTTCTACTCCATGATGGGAGTTCAGGGATTCCCGGGAAGGCATTCAAATTTAGGTCCAGCTGATCTGTACTCAGTACAATCTTCAAGAGGGCCAACTCCAAGGCCGTCGAATTTCGAGGAAAATTGTGCTCCAATGGCTACTATAACCTCTCCAAGATTCGGGTTTTATCCAGCACAGACAGTACCTACATCTTATCCAGCACCGAATCCTGAACTTGCCTCTACTATCACTTCTAAAACCACAAAAAATCAGCAGCAGCAGAACCACCACCAGCAGCTGCTGCAGCCGCAGCCTCAGCCGCAGCCGCAACAGAATAGCAAAGTAAATCATGATGCTAAGGAACTACACATGTTTGTGTGGAGCTCAAGTGCATCACCAGTTTCCGAAGGAGGTGGGCTCCACGTCTTCGGCGGGACTGATTTTGGGGCATCAGAACAATCCGGACGGTCTGATCAGGGCGCCAAGGAGATCAGGATGTTGGTTGCTGACCACCCGCAAAATGGGGATAGCAAAAGTATATTACTTCAGTATACAAGCACAGAATTCGTAACTGCACAATTAATAAGTTAACCATTTTACACGTTTTGATGTTTTTGTCTAATTTTTTATTTTTAATTTTGAAGCCATTCCACAAGCTGGAAATTTTGCTGGCGAGGACTTTAGTTTTGCTGGGAGAGGAGAAGGAGAAGATGATCAGAGGGAAAAAGAGGGTCCCACTGGACTTAACAAACTTGGGTCCAGCTCAACTGCCGAGTTGCACCCAAAAGCAGTCGGCGCTCCAGATTCCGGTGGCAGTAAGCAGATGCCACCGGCAAGCGTTATGACCCGTCTGATATTGATCATGGTTTGGCGGAAACTTATTCGCAACCCCAACACATACTCTAGTCTCATTGGTCTCATTTGGTCTCTAATTGCTTTCCGGTTAGTTTAACCATTTTGAAATTAATCAAATTTTTATTTCTATATTATAAGTACTATGATTGATATTTTTGGTGCTAAACTATGAGTTGTTGTTGTTGTTCTTATTTTCTCATTGCAGGTGGCATGTGGAAATGCCTAAGATAATAAAACAGTCAATCTCCATACTGTCTGATGCCGGACTTGGAATGGCAATGTTCAGCTTAGGTGAGTGGTCAGAATTATTGTAATCATCAGTTAACGTTATCTTTTTTTATTAACCTTTCCCTGCTTCCTCTGTCATACAAGTACTTAAAAAAAACATTCAGTTGATAAATGGACCATTAAAGGGACATATACTCGTATTTATACACTAACATGAAGTCATACATACTAGTTCCTACAGAGTTTTTGGTTCAATTCTTAATTTTTAGAGGGTCTCTTAGTGGAATGAATATATATGTGGCACGTTTGTTACCACACCAGTTCTAAAGGTGATTTGGCCTGGTAAGGCATCAAGGATGGTAAAAGGAAATTAATGTCTTACATTGTCTAAGTTAAGGGTATGGGTGCTACAACTCACAGTTGAATGGATGGTTGGGGGTTGTGAGCAATGTTATCACAGGAAATCAAAGGGTTTTTGTCCTTGGACTATAAATAGATTGACCATCCGACATATGGGGCCGGTTTAGCATGCGGTCCAGGGTCGGTTGGTGTAGGTCGTGAATAGTAATAGATGCCGGGCCTTTTCAGCTCTTCTACTAGTGAAGGTAGCTGAATTGAGAACTCCAAAGATTTAAAATATTCAGTTTCTGTTTGGATGTACTGATTTTGTTCTTGTATATACTGTAAAAGGTCTGTTTATGGCTTTGCAACCGAAGATAATTGCTTGTGGAAATTCGGTTGCCACATTCGCCATGGCTGTTCGATTCTTGACTGGCCCTGCAGTGATGGCTGCTGCATCAATTGCTGTTGGTCTGCGTGGTACCCTCCTTCATGTTGCTATTGTCCAGGTAAAAGTTACTTCCACAATATTAACTGCAATGATATTCTAATTATATAAATAATTATTTATTGCGAATTGATTAATTAAGTTTTATCATTGATTTATACTTATTGAATAGGCTGCACTGCCACAAGGAATTGTTCCATTTGTGTTTGCCAAGGAGTACAATGTCCATCCAGCCATTCTTAGCACTGGGTAAGTAATATATTGCAAGATATGGTAGTTTAAAATATTCAACATCTTAGTAAATATTTGTGCTTTGTCAAAAAAGAGAAAAAAATAAATTCTTTCTACCATTTGTTATACAGGGTTATCTTTGGAATGTTGATAGCATTACCGATTACTCTTGTTTACTACATTCTTCTTGGACTGTGATCAGTTCTCCTCGGCGGTAGCCTAAAAGGGAGCAAAATGAAGAGGATTTTGATTACTTGCTAATTATGTGTCACCCTTGGCAGCAATATTGATTATAATTGCGCCAAAATATAGTTTCTAGTAACAGGAGAATCGATATCAGGCAGAGAAGATTTTAGTACAAAGAATTTGCCGAAAACTCCAAGTTTTTTGGAGGTGGAAGTATTTTAACTTGGTGGAAGCCTGGATATAAGGAGCGCGCACTCATTAGGAGCCAAAGTTGGTTAATTTTTTTAAGGTTTGAGATGAACAAAGAAGGCCAGCCTTACAGGGAGAGACATCAAAGAGGAAAATAAGGGCTAATAAGGCAGCTATTGATATTTAATTCTCTTCATTTCCACTATGCAGGTCTGCAATTACAAAAAGACAGAAAATTAAAGTAATTTGTGAAGATGGGGAAGAGGAGAAAAGTGTTTTCCTTTTTACTATTCTGTGCTCCGTTGTTCTTAGTGTTTGCTTTGATTGTCCGTAGATCCGGAAATTATTTGCGTCTGTCGTCTTTCTTTTTGGTTTGTAATTTATCTAGGATTATCAATTATGATCAAAAGGGAGCATTAGTCTTTCACTTGTTAATATACAAAGTTAATGTTGTATTTTTCATTAGGACAAGGACAAAAACTTGCCCCGTGTTAACGTTGCTCGTGTAACTAAAACTTCCTATCTAGAAAAACCTTAAACATGGAGGAAAAGATGCGTGAGTGAGAAGGAAGCAACACCTCTCAGCCGAGGGGGCTTTGTGCCTTTTTATTCCATGGGAACCCTTTTAGGGTCCTGTTCATGAGAAGCTGGTCTTGAGAGATTGACAGTATGTGGGGAGGAGCAGGAAAAGAGCTGAGGTCAAAAGCAGCTAACCTTACTTTTCACTGTAGCTTTTGATGCGCCCACAATCCTACCCTACCTTTTATAGCCATGTGTGAAGTCACTTTAATAGGGTGGTGGGTTGGTCAAAATTTCCAACTTTTCGATGGCATGTGATCAATCACAGTTACATCTAGTTTTCCTATCATGGTCACGAGGTTTAGCCTCAAAAGTAGCTTGTATTTATTCGATCTCATCAACTCTTAACAAAATTCTCAATCTCTTGAAGCTTTAGTATGAGCTGAAAAGAGAGGGATAACACAAGTATATGAGGTGAGATGAGAATATAGTTGGGAGCTATAAGGCACTCATAGACGTTCATGTGTTCTTCGAATGAGATATTATATATATATATATATATATATAAAATCAGTACACGTCCTATAGTTTATGGAAACTTTATTTGAGTTTCTATATTTTGATTCTTTCTTGGGGGGAGAAAAATCCTTGCATTTGAACTCATGAATATTTTTAAGAAAATATCATTATATATTTGTTCTGAAAATATCCTTCTCAACGGTAATTATACTATTTTTATATCAAAGCTATTTCATTTAAATATATATATATAAATGGACTAAAATTTTTAAAAAAATCCAAGTATAATAACTCAAATATAAATATTAATTAGTAAAGTGAAGGCACTAATTTGTTGCTATCTCTTCTTCAAATTATCTGTTATTTTAATGAATTAGCTACTATGTTGTGTGTCAAGAAAATCATTTGCTCCCTATGTTTCAATTTTGATTAACTAAACTTAATTTGCAGATTATGTTTTTAATTTGGAAGGATTGGACCAAGTTTGAGTCCCATTGAACACAATTAACTAAAAATAGAACACAAATGCGACTTGACTTTCGCCACGTACACACATATATATAGAGATAACTTAAAAACAATTATATAGCTTGCTTAATGATCTCATCTACATAAAAAGTAAGTGCCATCTTTACATAATAAATTAAGACGATAAAAAAATGATTTATTGAATTGCTTAGTAAATATATGGCAACGAAGATTCGGATCATGGAAATTAATATGAAATAAACTCATTTTGATCTTTAATTTCATGCATGAGCTTTCAACTCAAATGTGAAAGACGAATGAATGCTCAAATATTTAATGACACTCAATTCTGCAGGACATCGACGAGGAACTTAATTTTGAATCCCAACCCTACTCCTTCCATCTAAAGAAAGTTGTTTTTTTTAAAATTTTTCAGTATATATGTAATATTAGAAAAATTAGTTAATAAAAAATATTTTTTAGTAAAAAAAAAATTTGATTTTATTTTGAATGAAAAAAAATTTTCTAAATAAATAAAAAATATCTTCTTATTTATTAATTATATTAAATTTAGTCTTCAATTTTTGATTGCTATATATTTTGTTTTGAATTTGTTTTTTCAATTTCTTTACTTAAATTTTGATTTCTGTATAACTTTAGTCTTTATTGTTTTGATTTTTATTTATTTTTTTCTTATTATTTTTTTTAAAAAAACTTATCTATGAATTTTGGTCTCTATATTTTTATTGCTATTTATTTTATTTGAAATAATTTATTAAATTAATTTTTTTAATTTTATTATCTTTCAACTTTAATTTTTATCTATTAGATTTGGTCTTTATTTTTTTTATTACTATTTGTTTTGTTTAAAATAATTTATAAAATTTAAATTTTTTTCAATTCCATTATCTTTTTAACTTTTTAATCTGTAAAATTTCATCTTCATTCTTGTGATAAACTTGAAAAAAATTAAACATTTAAAAGTTATTTTTCAACTTATTTTTTATAATATAGTAAAATATTGAAAAATATTTTTCATCTTATTTTTTTATCCTATCAAATATTAAAAAATAATTTATTTTTTAGAAACCCATGTAAATTACTTGAAAAAAAAATCCAACAATCCGGCCCAAACTTTCATGTTTGGGGTGAAAAGACTATGCTTTTGAGCTAGAAAACGGTTAATGACGGCATGAACATGCAAAACAAGTTCATTTTTTACAAATTACATGGATATTTCAATAATAAAGTCAGTGAGATTGCAAAAATTTAGAGTCATGAGAGGCAGAATGTAGAGGTTATCGAAAAAAATACAAGAGTGATTAAAGGTTAACAATAAAAAAAGATGGAGATATCTGGAGATCGAAAACTCTTATCTGAGAACTTACAGACGTTTAAATAGTCACAAGTCACGCCAATTTGCATAGCAGCAAGAAAAGAAGGTGAAAGATATGATCACACCTATTATTATGGGCTATCATTTAGAATTATAGCCCATAATAGTTGGTGGTTTACCGTTAAGTTGAAATGATCGATAAAGTCACAAGTTCTATCCACCGGACATGCTCTGCATCATTCCGCGAATCCCTTTATAAAAAGAGGATGCAAATTGCATTCGATGAGAAGTACAGATAGTACAGGAGCGTAGGTGGGAGCTCGTGGTGCATTTCAGACAGCTAAGTATTAATCGAGAGCATCTCGTCCAAGCCAAACATTGCAATTATATATGGCAGCAAGAGGTTTAAGGAAAATACTAAGAAATTAAGATTATTTCCAAAGTTGGTAATGAACTGAGATGTTGAAGATGGATTGTTGGCCTGAATGATTGCTAGAAATCACAATCACTTGCAAAACAATTCTCTTGTTAAATTTAGATGGCCACCCTTCTACGCTAAAGTTAGCAAGGTTGTGAGAGTAATGGGTCCTTAGAAACTGCGCAGTACTGTTTGTGTATGCAGGAATATAATCAAGAAGTATGGGATTAGAATTTTCCTCACCTCATGGTTTACAGGCATGCATATTTATACCCATGAGTCACACGAGCTTGCATGGATATAAGGATAGATTTTGTATCGTGTTCGGTGTCTTAATCTTGGTGTTTTGAGTATAAATTCTAAATTTGTTACATGTATGTAAGTGATCTATATGATCAAGTTATAGGAATTTCCATGAAAAGCACTTCATTTTTTTTTTTCACAGTAAAAAGAACTTCTGATTTATGAGAGACCATCTCCTTCTCATGCATGATCACTATAATTCTTAACTGGTGGTAAAGATTTTAAAGTCAGTGCATACTTGACAAAATCCAACCCGTATTTCCATCCCCTTAATTCTGCCTTTGGATGCAATTCTTGGATGGAGCCTACCGTGAAGGGATTCGGCATCTTGAACAAATTGATTAATTGTGATGCATTTAAAATGATCGTTGATTGCTCCACAAAAAACCCAGCTAATCCAACCAAAAGTTGACATCTAGCACCAACATTCTCATCGATCAAGCAAACCATTTGTTAAGCAATTGCCAACCTCAAGAATTTTTTTTTTATGGTCTGTAGCTTTAGAAGGGAACATCCTCTCCACAATGCTGGTTTTGGAGCTCTAGCTAGCCTCGCAGACTCACCACCCTAAGTTCCATGATAACGAGACTCAATTAGCTAGCCCACCCCCACGCAACAGAGTGGAGATCTTATCTTATTCGTTTAATTATCAATCAATTAACGTTGGATTTTGAAGAAGAGCAATTGAAGAGGGCGAGACCACCATGCCACGCCATAGCTAGGAAGCGGTGGCTCTTGGCGCGGTGAGACGAGTCACCGTGGCTAGTACGGCCTCGCGCGGGATTGTAGGAAGATTGCAACAAACGGGGTTGTCATCCCCATGGTAGTGAACTGTACCTCATAGCTAGCTGCTGAAATTTCTCGCTGAAATCTGAGCCAGTCGTCTACAAGAGGTGGACCACACCTAGCAAGGTGATGAATTGGTAGTCGTGGATGGCATTAAAATTCAATGGATTGCTTTTACGTTTTAACCAATAGACAATAGCCAGAGTCAAAACTTAACCTGAATTTAAGTGCTCTATCTCTAAAAAGGATCCGGCTTGTCACATTCATTTCAAGAAAGATTGCGCGGAGAGGGTTCTTGATTGCCAAGCCCAAAATGTGTTGTAATGTTACCGCTTCACTAGACTATCCGCAAGAGGACAACAAAAAAGAAAAAGGAAGGCTCTATTTATATTTAGGAGTTATGAATGGATATAGTAATGTTGTACTGTCCTTCTTCTTAGCATCATATCTTTTTAAGAAGATTATATTTCACTAATATATTATTTTTAATGATAAAAAATTATTAAAAGAAAAAAAAAAGGCTATAAATGAGTGATTAAGATAGGAAGTAAATTTAAATTCGAAGACTTTAATCATTACATTTTATTTTAATTAAAACCTCAATATTAAGGATAAATGATTATTTATGACAGCCTCCTTTAAAACACTCAGATAAATTATAGAATAAATATGTTAAATAATTTTAAATTAATAATTTAAACTGTTATCTAAGATCTTAAGATATGATTTATATTATTTTCTTATACACTTTTTCAAGTAAAAGCCTTCGGGCTTAAAACTTGCACAGACTCACATTACCTTATGTTTAATTTTTATTAAATAAATAGAGATGGTGAGATTCAAACTCGTGACCGTTTGGTCATCAAGACTCTGATATCATGTCAAATAACCTTTTTACTCAAAAGCTTAAATTGTTAGGTGAGATCTCAAAATATAATTTATATTATTTTTTAATACATCACCTCAAGTGAAAACTTTTTGGACTTGAAACTTGCAGATGCTCATATTATCCTGTGCTTTATTTTTATCAAATAAATATGGATAGTGAGATTCAAACTCGTGACCACTTTGTCATTAAGACTCTAATATCATGTTAAAAAATCATTTCAACTCAATAGTTTAAGCTAGTAGGTGAGGTTCTAATATATTATTTATATTATTCTATAATAAAAATAGATAATTAACCTATCTTTATATAACATTCTAGGTTAGTTTCAATATGTTTTTACATATTTAACTGCAATCAAGACATATAACCCAAATTAACAGAGATTTATGTGTAAAATGTCCATGATTACAAATTTATTCTTAAGAATCAAGCTACCTTCTCTGCAGCATTCTAAAAACGTAATACAAACATGGGATTAATTTGATTTATTTTTTTGCCTATTTAAAAGAGACAAGACAAGTACTTTTATTTAATCCATACAAAGCTTAACTATATCAAAGGACGAACAGTCCATTCTGGAAATTATTTAATCCAAACAGAATATAATTAAACCAAAGAAAGAATAGTCCAGTCTGAGAATTATACTAATAGAGTGTAATTATATTTCGATAAATCTGGATCTAAATATGATCGTAGGATTCAGTTAAATTTAACGCCATGATAGATGCAATTAAGAATCATATTATAGAAAATTAATTAAAAATATAAAAACAAACTAATTGAATTTTTCCCCGAGTTTTAAAGATATTTAGAATTTTACAAGCAGGTATAAATTTTCCACTTGTACACTGCTTAATTTCTCTGGAAGGACCCTCGATCAAAAAAAGTAGATAGAACACAGCCCAATTCTAATTGCAAAAGGTCTCTAGCTAGCGAGCCCATGGCTTCATCGTGTAGAAGAGATTCGAGCCTAGGTACGTGGCGCCTGATCCAGTTCCATTTCGTTAGGCAACTTTCATGGACCACAAGGCACCAATATCCCTAGCGATTTCCAGCTTTTGCCTCTGCATAATTGCAGCTCACATTTCCTTTTCTTTTGGTCAACTTTCCACTGGTCTCACTACTCAGGGAACTGCGACTTTCGTCAGAGAGACTTTAATATATACCTTTAAGTTTCAAGAAACAATAAAAGAGACCTGACATGCTAAAGCAATCTAGGTATCAATCATGCACAAAGCAACATGACAGCCGAACTTCATGATAATAATAATAATAAAATAAAATAAAATAAAATAAAAAAATTGACAAATCGAATTCAAGTCACGACTGTCATCTAATTAATTTACGCAAAGAAACACCCTCATACAAACAAATTAAAGTCAAGTCAGCACTACTACTTACTGGGATCAGAAGTATGATTGATCCCGATACAATGTGCTCTCAATAATATTACGACATGGAAGAACTTATTAGGTTTCGAGTCATTTCTTGCCGTATAAACTATACTCACCTTGATAATCTTTCTAGTATAAAATTTAAAGAAAAGGGTTCTTTTCTGCTGTCCTTCCTTGTTAAATATGCACGTCTCCATCTACTTGTTTTCTTCCAATTCCCAAAATTCGATCTGCTATCTATGAATATTCTCGAGTAGATCATAATCTCTTGATTTGCTTGTCTTGGATCTTTTTTATGCGATGTGCCCATGAGATAATAGTACTTGCCCTCTCTTCACTGACCAGATTTCATTAATATTTCGAAGTAATTACATCTGATATCTTCTTATTTATTATTTTTATTAAAGAGACCTAAACATGATAAATGCTTCCACTTCATCCCAAAGGGAAGAATTTCCATGATCGTGGAGGTATGCATATCAAATTGAAGGGTCGGTGACCATCTGATCTTTATCAAGCGGACCACATTTCACATGGTCAAATAAATATGATACGACAAACTTATAACTTACGTCCATTGAAATGAATTGATCTTGCGTGGCACCACATGACATAGACAGCTAGTTATCATCATCGTACAGGTTATGCACACGTAGCCCAAGCAATAAACGTGGGTCCATTCTCATGTGGATGCCCAGACCTTAGTCATGTGCTGTCAGGGTCTTGAAATAGTGATTGAAGCCAAATATAAGTGCATACAAGGTGGGTGTATTATTGCAAGTTAGGGCTTAGGGGGTGAGAGAAAGGGAAAGGTTGGAGAGGATAGGATCCAACTAAGGTTAGGTGCTCGTGAGAATGAAGTATGGCTAAGAACTTTCCAAGTTACTTATCTAGTCTTTTCCTTTGAAAAACAAGGACATGGACCCAATTTATATTTGAGATCTCTATATGCTCTGATTGGGGTCCTAATTTTACTCAGAGTCTTTACCTAGCAAGAATCTGCGTGGATGACATATATGTGAAGACTGAAAAATATGTCCCCACAGTTGCTTGGAACTTGAATCTGGAAAAATCCAATTATTCTTTAAATTTTAGCGATTGTTGGTGGAATATGACTGCTCTTAAGTTTACAGGGAAAACCTTTTGCTATCTAGCTGGTAGCTAGAAGGCTCCATAACTGTCAGTCCCATACTGTAGTTGGATGAGGGGTTGGATGACACTATTTTCTTACCTGAAACCCTATCTGTAAAGGGTGTTGTTTCTTTAATTATATATATATATAAAGGGTGTTGTTTCTTTAATTATATATATATATATATATATATATATATATATATTTCATGCATGGCTGAGAAAAAATTGAGTAATCCAATCAATATATAGGTTAAAATTATCTAAAACCCACCCTTTGATGACTGGGAAGGAAACAAGGGGAAGGAGCTGGTAGTTGTTAGATTTTGTTTATCTCGTCCACGTTCGACCTCTCAGCAACTATACAAACGTTATCGTCAATTTATATATACAGAACTCCAGGCTTAATTAAGATCCTAGAATAAAAAATATTAATTAAACGTATTTGCATAGTTATTGCATTTTTTCTGTCTTAAACAGCCAAGTTCAGTAGTGACAGCTTTCGCAAATATCAATTGTATTTTAAAATGGTGTTTTGAATATTATAAAAAACTTTATATATAATTTAAAATAATTAGTTAACATTTGAAAATATCTATGCATAATTTAGAACATTGTATTATATTAGTTTGACAATAAAGAAGTGAATCGCTGAAAAAAAGACATGTTATACATCTTAGTGTTGACTGATGCTATTAGTGGTGGCGGTGGAAGTGATATGTAGTGTGATAGAGAGAAATAAATGGAATTAGGTTAAATTTCAATAAAAAAAATAATTTATTGAAATACTAAAATTTCATAAATTGATTTATATTTTGAATTATTTTTTATTATACATTTTTTTTTTTACATTATCTTGTCTATCTTATTCAAATATAAGTGTATGTATGTGTGCATTTATAATTTGAGTTGTTTTTTAATTTACACCAAATCTATTTTACATTATCACGTCTATCTTATTCAAATATATGTATGTGTATATGTGTGTAATTTGACTAACTATCTATATAGATTTTTTTATCATGAAAAAAGATATCATTATAAATAAAATCTTATATTTGAATTGCTTCTTATATTTTTTTGAAGATGTTTTCTACGATCAATGCATATTCATTTAAATTTTTTAATTGCATTTGACTTTTGAAAAAAAAATTATATAGATTTTTCTAAAATGGATTGATCCGATATCAGAAGTATTTTTCTTGTATTATGTTTAACAAAAAATGCAACACATGCATCTTACATTTATTTGATCGAACAAAAATAACTGCTATAAATATATTATATAGATTTTTTATTCGGAGTTTAATTTCTTGTTCAAAAAATATATCTTATTATTTTGTTATATACAATCAAATCCAAAAAAAGAACCTTGAATATACATGTATGGATTAACTGTGACAAGATTATTATTATCAATGATTAAATAAAAAAAACGATATTGAAATTCTTCAGAAATTAATTTCTCTTATTATTTATTTTTGAAGGAATCATAATAAATATACTAGAATCAACCAATCAGTCATTATCAGGTGTCATTTAGAAGAAAAACTATGCACAACAAATTCATTTAATCGAATGTGGTACCTGATATTCGACGCCCGAAGTAGAGTGTATAAAATTTTATTTTCCTTTTCAGTGCATCCATGGAATCAAAATTAAGTTACGCCTTAGTGATCAAAGAAAGAAAAAAGAAATAAAAAATTAGTTATTCAATAGTGTGAACGGAAAACTTGTTTCAGGTGAAGATTTTGAGCGGTGATGGCAATTACTCTCTCGTATTTCTTTCTTGTTTCTTTTTCTATCTGTTTCTATCGTTGAGGAATTAAATCTGGTGCAAGTGGAGGGTTGGGCGAAAGAAATTCAAGCCGTGGTTGAAATAAGAATAAATATATGCAAACAAAAACTAATCAAGACCTTGAGATTGAAGGAGGGAAACGTCATAATCGTTGTAGGGTAAACTGCAGACACAAGCTGGGGGACCAGACCAACAGTGGCTGGGACCATTAAGTGGTGAATTGAGACCTTTGAGAGAGACAGTACAAGAGAATGGTTTCTTTTACAAATCATGCAATGACAATACAACAGCTATACATCATTCTTTTTGGGGATGCATCTTGTCAAAGACCCCATTTCCCCTCTAATCGCACCACCCTCTTTTGAGCTTTCTGAGTTCAGCCTTATCATGCAGCCTTTTGGTTTCCAGGACTTGAACTTGGAAGAGAAATTTGGATAGAGCCCTTGTAATTGTGGGGGCTTTCTGGGTTTGATGTTTAGTGAATTTTGACCGGTATATGGATTCTTGATGGGTTTGATGTTTAGTTCATTTGTCCCTTGTGTGAATGGGTTCAAGAATTCTGTTTCCCGAGACGGCCCCAATGGCCCAACATCATCATGACATGCCAGAACTCATGTGGCAATGTCGTACGAGCCTCTCGGTTCTTGCAGCAGATAACTTCAGTTTACCTCTCAAAATTCCAACCCACTCAAAATTCCGTGATAAGCCAAAAGAAAGTAAAATATGTAAAAGGCAGCATCGTTCTCCGTGTCTGCTATATAGTAAATGGGGCTCCATGGGAGAGATTGGAGCATCTAGAGGCATGAGCTAATTATAAAAGGGGTTACCAGTTTTGATTTAACTTTTAGTACTGGTTAGGTTAAAAATCATGGTAGCGTGAGCCATGGGAGAGGAGGTATGAGAGAGTGTGGTTGGGCTAATTTGAAGGGCCAATGATCTGTGGCTGCTAAAACGAAGACTGAACCATCATGTTTGATTTGAAATAGCACCGAGTATCCTTCTTCCTTTCTGTTGGCTCAGAGGTCAGAAATAGTACCGAGTAGTGGTTCCCGCTAAAGATCATGACCAATTAAGCAAGGAGGAGGTCTTTTAATGTTTGCCCACCGCAAAAGAATAAGAAAACAAGC
>Ga0325414_1001107_pt1 | contig 25090 bp, 14 predicted proteins | sample PopdelMetagenome_8_FD_206183 | JGI IMG/M metagenome (GOLD analysis project Ga0325414, IMG submission 206183) | Populus deltoides microbial communities from Bellville, Georgia, United States - Leaf-PdKOR-R3 | ecosystem: Host-associated > Plants > Phyllosphere > Phylloplane/Leaf | place: USA... | reverse complement strand
ATTAAAAGAAAAACCCTAATTATATGAAAGTTAGTGTAGTTCGAGCTCTTGCATCATTCTCCATGGGTTGCAAGCAACTCGTCCTTGAGTTGAAACTGTTCTTGCCTCGATAGTAAGGGTGGCCGAGTAAAAAACACCAACACTTTTCCAGCTTCAAATACATATCATCAGTGAATATTAGTTTTATTTCATGTTTAGCATGACAAACTTGTACTTGCAATTCATTCCCTTCCAATTCTTATCTTGGATGATAAATTGTATAGCACATCTTTGTATTATCAATTTGCGTAACCAATATATAATCTCTATAGAAGCTTTTTTTAAACTTGTATCATGCCCGTAATCAAAAAGATCATCATAGTTTAAACCTATGAATTATTTTTTTGAAGCAACTACAACGGTGCGATCTTTACATTCAGTTTCTAGTTTTTCATGGTTGTTGTTACTCATGTCACCGTTCTCCTCGTCAACCTCATCAACACAACAAACATCATAGATTGGTGAAGAATCCTAATCCACACTTATCTCATCATGGATTGGTAAAGAACTCCAATCCATAACTTCTTGACTCAATAAATAGTGCTTGGTGCTCTTCAACTCTCTTCCTCCATTAAAGTGGAGCGTTTTTTCCTCTTTTAATCCATCTCACACCATATGATTCCCGGCTCTAGCATGATGAAAAGAGTCTTGATTCTTATGACTACCTTCTAGTATGTCTAAGGGGTTGTGGCCACCTTCCAAAGGCTCATTCATGGCTTCCACTCTAATTTCAAGCATGGTTAATACCTCTTGCTTGGGTTGGTTTAGCATCCTTCACAACTCCAACATCTCTTGGTTTTGATTGAACCTAGGAACTCTTGATTGCTTGGCTGCCATGACCAAAACAAGGATCGATTTTGATCTGATACCGACTCATGTAGGAAGAAAAAGATAAAAGATAGCTAACATAGCCAAAGGCTGGTTGTCTGGGCTGAAAAGCCAGAAAAAGAGAACAAATTCTTTATAAAATTATCAAAATTTCGAAGTAGTTTTATATATATATACATATATATAGTAACAGCAGCCCTTTAAATACTAACAAAACTATAAGTAAAATAAATCATTGCCCTTAAAAATAACTAAATCTTAGCCACTCAAACTACCATCATAAATATTACATAAATAAACTATTAAGAGAAAAAATCTCCCTAATATGAAAGCTACTGCAGTTCTAACCACTTCGTCAATTTGTCAATGGTTCCATCAGCTTTCATATTCCTCTTGAAACTTTATAAGTCATGAGAACTCCCCTGGAGGATATAATATTTCAAAGATCTTGCTCAAGAGATGTTAACTTAGATAAAATATGTTACTCTTGCCATTATCATTATCCTCTATTCTTTTCAAATTATGTAAACCTTTTCAATTGCAAAGCCCCACCGAAATTGAATCACTGATCTTCTCAAAGCAGGTTTTATACACCAAGGCACTTACAGAATTGTTTCAATTCAATTTACCAAAAAATTCACATTTATAATCCAGGAAAGTAGAATTTCCAAACGTCCCTACACCAAACAACATAAATTCTTAATCTTTCCAGTACCGATTCCTTCCAACCTACAAAAACTTTCTCCTATCAATCATAAATAACTCAAATTCACACTAACAATCACAAGCAACAAAACCCCATTAACAAATTCCACATTAAAAACAAGACTTTAATCCCGACCAGATACTAAAATCACAAAACAAACACTAGCATCATTACAAAAATAAAAAAGAAAGATTATCTGAAGAGTACCTGCCATCAACAACAGCATCAAAAGTGAAGGAAACCAAGTGAGAATCCAAATTATTCTCATCAGCAACAACTTTAATAGTAGACTTATTCACATTCACAACATTCTTGATTGTCTTCGCTTGATTATGCTCCACATAACGCGGCGGCTGCACCAGTCCCGAATTATGATGTCTCACCTGTGTTGATGGTTGCAGTGGTGGTCCCATGAAACCAGCTTGATGATAATGATATGACCCCCATCCATTGTTATTGAAAGGAGGAGGAGGAGGAGGAGGGTGATGGTAACTATAAGAACCGTAGGCAGAACTTGTGGGAATCATAGGAGTACTGTATGGTGCATTCGCTGCAAAATAATAACTTTGTGGCTGTTGTAGAGGCGGTGTCGGTGGATGTGGAGGTGGCGGTGGCGGTGATGATGATGGTGGTGGTATAGTACTTGTTAAGGAATTATTACTACAAGGTATTGAACTGTTTTGTGGGTAGAGGTTATTAGTATTGTTGGCGTTGGAGAAAGAGGGAGGTTGGTGAATTGGGGTGGTGGCGGTGGTGGAGGAGGAGGAAGGTAGAGAAGGGTGTTGTGGGTTTTGACGGTGGTGGGGGTGGTTGTTTTGGCGGTGGTTTCTTCTGTGTCTGCTGGAAGCGGAACCCATCTTTGAACTGGTAGAACTTGTTTTGTTCAAAGTTGTTTAAGGAGACATTTGCTTTGGTTTTGGTGTTCTTTTCCAAGGCATATATGACGAAACTAGACGGGACCGCAATATTATTTTTTTTTTGTTTCTGGAAGAAAAATAAATAATAAAACAATAATATATTCTATGTTTGAGTTTCCAATTCAAAAATATTTCGAATTTTTAACTAAATTAATTGAGTATTTTTTATTTTTTAATTTTTTTTAATCATAACTAGTTTAATTCGAGTTTCACAAGTATAAATAATAAATCAATGTTGGTTTACGGTAATCAATTGGATTAGCATTATTTTCTTTGATTTGACTCTGATAAGGGGATGGAGGAAATCTTGGTTGATTTTGACGGGAACAGGTTAGTGGACGGAAGATTCTACTGTAGTGGTACCCCCAACCAATTAAATATTTACTCATAAATTTTTATTATATTGTTTTTTGGATGTTGGTTCTCTCATTCCATGATTTTTTATTTTCACTCTACTTTTATTATAAATTACATTGATAGATTACATTCTTCCTTGTTTTTTTTAATAAATTTTAGAGTTTTTTTTTACATAATAAAATGGTATTGGAAGTTGTTTTTTAATTATTAAAATCAAAGTTTATTTGAAAGAAAAAAATAAAAATTAAAGCTCTTAAAATTCTAAATAAATATTTTATTATCGGATAATATTTTATTAATACCATGATTTGTAAAAAAAAAAAAAAGAGGACTTATAGTTAGGGGTATTTTGATCCATCTAAATAATTAAAGTAGATCATAGAGTAGGAAAAACAAATTAGGGTAATTATATAATAAAAGATTGCAACTAGGGTTTTTGTCTCTTTTGCTTTATATCCACGTTTCCCAACCTCTAGATGGAATCTCCTTACCCCACCACTGAAGATTGATGATTTCAGCATCTTCTTTTTTTATTTGTTAGATAAACTATCATCGGCCAACCCCTTTCGTTTATTGTCATCGTTCTCCTTTGGGTAATTAGTCTTCTACTTGACGGTTCCCAAGTGTTAGGTGCTGGATCGGATAATATATATATATATATATATATATATATTTTGAGGTTTAGATAGACTTAACTCGATGGACTTGATATATTTGAAGATAACTCAAATGACTAATAAAAATATAATTTGATTAATAAAAATTTTAACAAATATCTTTTAAAAAAATACTATTGAAATAACAACATATTGAATCGATTCAGGCCAACCTGGGATTAACCTATCGAATCCTCGACTTGTATCATGAGACCATGATAACTTCGTATAAAGCAAATCAAAATAAATTATAAAGTTTAATTCATAATCAACTAAATATTAAAGAATAAAATTTTAAAAAAAATGAGTTAATTTTCCAAACTCATGATCTGAGTCATGAGATCGGGATAATCTCGTAGAAAATAAACAAAAAAATAATCTAAATCAACCCAGGTTAACCTTCAAAACTTGCAACCAGGATCATGAGATTGTGATAATTCCATAAAAAAATTAAAATAAATTATGAAGTCTAATTTTCAATAAACTCATTGTTGAAAGTTAAAAAAATTCAATTTAAAAACAGGACACAATAAAACGACCTCAGTCTTCTAGGGTTAACCTGCAAAACACGTGACTTGAGTCGTAAGACTGAAATAACCTCATAGAAAGCAAATCAAAATAAACAATGAAATATAATTCATAATTAACTTCAAGCAGAAGGATAAAATTGAAAAAAAAATGTCAATTAAAAAAACAAAAAAAAACTCAAGTCAGCTGGGTTAACCTGTTAAATTTGTGGTTTGAGTCATGAGATTGAGATAACCTCATAGAAAGCAAATGAAAATAAATTATGAAACATAATTCTCAATCAACTCAATATTTGAGGATGAAATTGAAAACAAAATGTCAATTAAAAAAACAAAAAAAAACTCAAGTCTATCGAGCTAACCCACCAAACTCGTGATACTTGTTATGAGACCGAGCTAACCATATAAAGACAAATCATAATAAATTATAAAGTTTAATCTCCAATAAACTAAATGTTAAAGTATGAAATTTAATAATGTATATAAATTTAAAAAGAAAAAAAACCATAGAAAATATATTATTAAAATAGTGGTTTGTGAGGTGGTGCATAGTAAAAGCATCTCCTCTTTTAGTTTATGATATTTCATTGTTTTGCGCTACATCATGAGTTGTAGTGAAATTTTGTTTGAGTGAAAAAAATATCCAGACATTGGTAACATGTATTATATAAAAAATTGATTTAACCATGAATTGATTGATATTTTGATCTAACATTGAGATAAAAAAACATTTGAACCACTTTTGTTAACCTGGACTGAACTACGAAACTAACGGGGATGATCTTGAAAAAAATATTAGAAAGCTTAATCCTGAATTAACTTAATATTAAAGGATAAAATTGGTAAAAAACAACATTTGATTAAAAAACAAAGTGAACACACATCACCGAATTCAATAAATTTTTATCATATAGATTATTTTTTATTTAATTACATGACAATAAAAAGCATGATAAAATAAATGAAGGATAGAAAAAAATCAAACAAAAACAAATAATACTTTGGATGTCGCGAATCAACCCGTCAAACTATTACCCAGATAATGGACTCAATTGGGTTTAATGATTTGTTTTATCAATTTTTTAAAACCAAATATAAAATAGAAAAAAAACCTAACCAGGTGGTCCTGGATATTAAAAAAAAAAAAAAGTCAACCAACGCACTTAGACTTGTCTTAATTTTTTTCTAATTTCTTAAAGGGGTGGGCCATTTTTTTTATAAAAAAAAACATACAATACGTCGTCTACTTTCTGCAATTTGCTGGAAAATCAGGGGCTTGGTTTTTTCAATTTAAAATTTATATTGACCTAAAATACTTAAAAAAAATCATGAATACTTTGATAAACCTATCTATGACCACTAAAAATCCAAAAAACAAAATCAATTAGAAGCCAAAATGACTTCTACAATTATATCTATTTTCTCAAGCAAGAAGAAAGAAAAAAAACATCTAGGTCAAACTATCTTTTATGAAATGGAACTTAATAACACTAAAATAACACTTGGCATAGCCTATTGGCCCACACTATGCAAAAAAAAAAAAAAAAACTAAATGAAAAAAAGAAAACTTAGGTGTTGGTAACATGTCTATTAAAGAAATGAAAGTATTTTATCTATGAATGTAAAATCAATTGCATATTAGATGATGTTTTTATTTACTATTGAAAAAAAAATTATATTGGATAAATGCAGGTCATTCCGAGTTGACATGCGAAAGTTGCAGGTATAATATTAAAAAAAAACAAACTAGAAACCTAAATCTCAAATTAATTTAATGTTAAAAGATAAAATTAAAAAAAATAATCTAATTTTTTTTGTTGAAAAAACTTAACTGAACTTAAGTCAATCAACCAAACTTTTAATGCAAGTCATGCACGCCATTGAATTCTAATGAACTATTTTAATAAATATTTTTTTCTTTTAACGAAGATATACATTATCTAGACATACCAAGAAAAAATAATTATCCATAACATTAGAAATACAATAAATTTGTAAGAATTTTTAGATTAGTTAGCATAACAGGAAATACAAATATAGAAGGAATATAATCATAACAAGAAATACATATACAAAAGGAATTTAATCTTGCTTGGATGATAAAACAAAAACGAATAAACATGTCTTCTCTATCTTTATTATTGGCATTTTTTCTATCTTGAAACAATTATTGAGCTCTATCTTAATGTTCAAACTGTTCATATCTTTTAGGATTTGCTTCACTAAAATCTCATGTTTAAACTCTTATTACTGTTTGTTTTTATGTTTTAAAATATTTTTTAAAAAATTAATTTAATTTTTATTATTTTATTTTAAACTGTTCATATCTTTTAGGATTTGCTTCACTAAAATCTCATGTTTAAATTCTTATTACTGTTTGTTTTTATGTTTTAAAATATTTTTAAAAAAATTAATTTAATTTTTATTTTTTTTATTTTAAATTAATATTTTTTCAGTGTTTTCAGATCATTTTAATATGTTGATATCAAAAATAATTTTTTAAAAATAAAAATATATTATTTTCATATATTGAGATCACGGGCAAGAAGAGAAGAGTTGTGTAAAGATTGATTCCAAGATTGCATGAAAATTGACTCAAGATATTATGTGTTTTTTTTATTTTTAAAAAAGACATTTAACTACACCATTAACAACAAAAATGATGATACCATAGGATTTTGTTAAAATATGGGTTAAGTTGAATAATGTAATCTTAATTAAAAAAAAGAAAAGAAAAAACAATTGTTTTAATTTTTCCTAGTTAGAGGAAGCCACAGCATTATTTATGTAGTTTAACAACTATATTGTTTTTTTTTGTGATAGTGGTTCAACTGCAACTGCTAAATTCTAATTTCTAAATGGTGAGTGAGAGGCCCAAATGAATAAATATTTAGTTTAAGGACCAAAAATGAACTTTCACATCAAATAACCAGTAACCGAAGACAAACGCAAATACCTTACCTCTATTCCCTTTCTCCTAGGATATGGTGATGTGAAATATTATGTTTTTTAAAAGTACTATTTAATTAAAAAAGTATATAAAATGTTTTGTTAGTATTTTTATTTTTAATATCAATATATTAAAATTAATATATTATTTTAATAATTTTTTAAATGAAAAAATAATTTAAAAAACACTTTTTAGAAGTTATCAATACCAAATAAGAATTTAGTAATAAAATTCGATTTAATTTATGATTTAAATCACATATTAGTCGAGTTTATCACAATTATTTAAAATAATATTATTTTAATTTTTTTAACTTAAATCAAACCTATTCTGATTTTTCTTTTTTTTTAATAAAAAAATCAGCTCAATTTTTTATAGGTAAATTTTAGAAAAAAAATATTATTTTAATAGTTTTTCCTACCATACCAAACAAATTATAATAATAAAATCAGATTTGACATATGATTCGAATCATATATTAGCTGAATTAATTTAGTATATTTTAATTAATTAAAATAATATTATTTTAATTTTTTAAAGTTAAATAAAAGTTATTCCAATATATATATATATATATATATATATTTTTTTTAAATCAGCTCAAATTTTTACATGTTAGTCGGTACCAGGTCAACTCCGGGCAGACTTTTCTTGGACACCCGCCTCGGATTAGATCGAGCCGGCCAGTCCGAGTTCAATAATTGTGCTCTTCCTCATCAACCACATGTCTCCCCCTTCAACTCTCTCTCTAAGGAGCTACCTAATTGAATTGCAAAGACAGGAACAAGAATAGAAAGGCTGAGGCCAATTCATCTTCCATCAAAACAAGGTAGCTTAAACTCAAAAACCCATTTTTTCTTGTTTTCATTTCATTAGTATTTGCATATTTGCTGATCAATGTAACGATTTAAACTTTGCATTGACAGTGAGCAAAACACAGAAACCCAGTTGCTGTTATCATCATCTGCATCCATTTCAACCTGCCTTTTGTTTTCTGAAGCCAAATTTTGCTGTCTAATTAGTAATTGAATTCAATGTGAAAGGATACGTGGGGATAAAATTAGATTATTGCTCATGGTTTCAAATTGTGGGTTTTGCTAGATATATAGTGTGTTTTCTCAGTTAGATTGAAATTCCATTTGGTGGATTTTAGTTTGTTGTAATATAAAATAACATATTAAACTGTAAATTAGGAAACTTTAACATAGAAAAAAGCATAAATTTGCAATTTTTAAGGAAGTAGTAGTTTGGGTTCTAACTTGTAATCCGGCAGCATTGTTAATTAAATGTGATTTTTATTCTGCGATGAAGTTGTTGTGTGTTGTTCTGTCATATAGAACAATGTGTTTTGTGTGGAGTGTGTATTTGAACTTCGAAGTTACTTTTTGGTTATTTTTATGAGAATGGACTTCTCTGTTAGTGATGGTTGATGATTAAGATACTGTTTTGTAAAGTGTGGTGCAGCATTATCTGAATTTTATGCTTCATAATATGGTACAAATTTTGTTTAGGAATTTTCTTGTCATATATTTAGTTTCATTTGTTTCCTTTACATAGTTTGAATAATCTATCTATTTATTATTTGATGATCTTATAATATTATTTTTTAATGAAGAATGAAATAAGATGTCAGATTACAACATAATACAAGTTTAATGTTTAGATAGGAACACGAATGTGAGTGTGCAGGTAAAGGAACGAGAAGATGAATAAACAAACACCTTATGTTAGAATCATACTAGTTTTGTAATATGTTTTTGGTTTGTTTGTGATTTTTGTGTTTTGTAGTTGGTTAGGATTTTGAAGAATCAGACGCAGGTAAAATGGGAGATATTGAGGAGAGTGTGAAGCAAGAGAAGAAAGTGGTATTTGTAACTGTAGGAACAACATTGTTTGATGCTCTTGTGAGAACTGTGGATACTAAGGAAGTTAAACAAGAGTTATTAAGAAAAGGATATACCCACCTCATTATTCAAATGGGTCGAGGATCCTACACTCCTGCCAAGGTATTCTTTTTTATATAGTTCATTCCCTTTTCACTCATGTCATTTGTCCTTCTTGTTTTGATAAGATGTTGAGTTTGGTTTCCTGAGGATGGACAAAGGCCAGAGATGTCTTGTCTTAAATAAGTTAGATAATTGCCTCTGATCTAAATTCTTATGTAGGCAGCTCTTCTATCCTTGATATAATGCATCTTTCTATCCTTGAGATAATGCATCTATAATGTCAAGGATCATAATTGAAATTTACGTGGGATCTACGTTTAAAGTAAAATACACATCTACGACCCTTATTACGTGCTTTGAAAATTGTTAAAAATCATGTGAGATGAAAGGTTCTAGAAAAGCAATGAATCCTTTAGTGAAGTCTTATATTTTGGATATTTTAGATTCTTAGTAGGTTTGATTTTGGGGGAATATTGGATCTTTCTTTTTTCACTTGATTCCTTCCTTGGACATATTACTCTTTGATTCATGCTTCCATCACATTTCATATGAGTTCCTTCTAAATGCAGAGTGAAGGAAAAGATGGATCTCTGGCTGTTGATTACTTCACTTTTTCTGCAAGCATTGCAGACCATCTGAGATCAGCATCTCTTGTCATCAGCCATGCAGGTAAGATATTATTTATCTTTTAATTTTCATTAATATTCTGTGAATGTCAGGGTTATATTCCACTTTGTTACAACTATACAATTCACACCTAAGATCACACAAACTATCATATTTTAGCATGACAGAAAATGTTTGTAAGTTCTCATCAATTGAGGATTATCTGAAACAGAAAAATGCTAGTGGGGTCCAGGATCGGTTATAGTACACAGCAACATAGACCCAGAATTGAAAGTATTGGTTGAACTAAGGTTTCCATGAGTAAGCATGGGGAAATATCATTGTCAGTACCTATCTGGAGGAAAACCACAAATTCATTATTAGAAGCAAGGTTATTTTGCGCCCCTTTACATTTTCTATAAAGGATAATCATTAACATGGAAGGTTTAATTATTTAAAACGAGGAAGATACCTTGTGCTCCTTATACTTGTTTTATAGCCCCTCAGGATTTGTATTCCTGCACTTTTGTGTCCAAAAAATTGATAAACTTTTCAAAGTCATTTGACTGCTTCATTCTCCTTGTCTATAATGATGCAGACCATTGAGAAATTTATCTATACAACATGGTTCATGACATAATTCAGGTTCTCTATTATTTGATAATTGTAGCCTATCATGTGCCTGTGAGTATGTAGGAGAGCGCGTAACTTCTAAAAATTAAATTATAAATTTTACTTAGTCGGTTGCTGAAGGTCAATTGGTACTTTTCAACTTAACTATTATCTGGTGATTGTGGTGTTGTACTGCAGCTTTTTCATATATATTTTTTATTTATCGAAAAGGTTGAGAGAATCTGTACTTTTTACATGAAAAAATGGAAGAGGGGGAGGGGATGGAAGCGAAATCTTTTTAGTTGGTCAAGCTATGCATGCCTTGATATGCAATGATGTTATAATTTAGTGAAAGCTGTCTCAAGGTAAAAGCTGTGATATGAAAATATCAGATAACTACAGTAACAGACACTTAATTTGATGCTGGAATGGTCATTAACTAGCTCTGTCTGTTGTGCAGGGTCAGGGAGCATATTTGAAACTTTGCGGCTTGGTAAACCTCTAATTGTTGTGGTTAATGAAGATTTGATGGACAATCATCAAAGTGAACTTGCAGAAGAACTAGCAGAGAGGAAGCATTTATACTGTGCTCATCCTCAAACGCTTCATCAGACAATATCTGATATGAGTATTGAGTCCCTCCTTCCATACCCGCCAGGCGATGCTACAGCAGTTGCCAAGCTTATAAACAGGTTTCTAGGTTTCCCAGATGATTGACGATTCTGTAAATTTTTTTATAACTGAATTAGATAATTGTATCTATGCACATGCCGGCAGAAGCATTGCCAGACTGTGGAGCTGCCTGATTTGCAAGGCATAAAACATTGTTGTTGGACATGTCTAGCTAGCTGTCCAACAAAAATTGGAATAGATCCAGTTGATTTTACTTACAATTTATTGCACTTATATTTAGTTTCATGACACAATGCAAAACATTTTTGTTGAATGGAATGGTGAACATTTGGAAATTGATGTGGCTATTTATTGGAAGAGTTGGAATGGTTACGATGCTAAGATTTTGCGTGGCAATTCGGTACTTGTTGATGATCAGGTTACCAACCTAAGGTTCCATTCAGCAAACTCTTAACAGATATTTTTTGCAAGCAGCTGACAATATCATTGATCAATGACACAGCTCTTGATGTAAAAAGATGAATATGATACTGGATCTGAATTTCATTTCTGATAGAGGTAACATGAGATGGCACTGTAGTATAGTAGGAAGTAGTAACTCCTTTGCATTATTTGTACACGGTCCCTACGTGAATTCATTTCTTTTTCAAGACCAAACACTTCCAGTCTTGTACCAAATTGTGATTGCGAAAGGACAGATGAGCACTCACAGCTGTTTTATTAATGGGTCCCTGTTTTTGAAACCGGAGACAAAAAGGGACAAAGGCACAACCCATGCAGATAGTGATATACTGCTAGTGATGGGGTGGGATGAGGTGGGAGGGGAGGTCTTGCTGTTTTCTCGATGCCCAGTAGGGATGGAGGAGAAATCTTTTAGGTAGAAGGAGAAAAGAAGAAATCCTAATGGCCTAACCCTCTATAGGAGTAAAAAAATGAGCTGGGCTCTAGTGTCATTAAAAAATTCAAAATTTTTTGGCCAGGCAAATTGAATATTTTTTTCTTTTTAGTAACCGGGCTAACTTTTTCGTACTCGACTACTAAATAATGTGATTTGAGCTTCATTGAACACTAATCTTCACGTGTAACACTAGACCATGGGGCACTTCTGGTTTCCCTGAATCCTATGCAACAGTTGAGTTTATGATCACAATTCTTGGAATAATCCTATATGACAATTTCAACCCAGATAAAAATTTTGACCTGTGCGGTCATTTAGCAGTTAGCCCTTTGGAAATTAATTGCATGCCAGGGGTCATGACAAATTTTGGCTATGCCATTGCTTAAGAAAGCAGCAAAATCAACTCCAACTACGGATAGAAGCCGTTTTCTTTTTGTCTACAGTCATAAATGCTCGCACCCATGAGGACTTGAGAGGACTGAATGTTTGAAGTCACTCTGTAAATATAAATAGACTGAGCAAATGATATGATTTGAGTACAGACGTAAAAATGGTGCAAAAGGTTCTAATCTGTTCTGCTACAATGACAATGACCACTCCTAGGAAAAAACAGAAGAAAAGACGAACGAAGCACACAAAACACCTACATTACCCACGAGCAAGAGAGAGAGAAATAGAGTGGAGTTTTGTGACAGCATAGGCAATGTGACATCTCCTAGGAAGGGAGAATTAATCCTCTTTTATACTTTCTTGCACCTCACATTATCATTCCCATCTCTCTATCTCTCACATGGTCATTTTCCTTCCTTGCTCTTTGTGCTCATGGAACCTAGCACCACTGATGAACCTGCAAAGTCACATGGAAACCATACCAATAAGCATCATAGCTTGCAATCTCAAATCCATGATCACCATCATGGCATTGGCACCCTCTCTTCCACCTCTATTCTTATAATCATCGTATCATCCATTTCTGTCGTTGTAGTTCTCACTATCTTTCTGATTATAGCAATGCTTAGAAGATACAAATATTCCAAAGATGGAGGCAACTGCAGAGACTTTAGCAGTTGCAACACTAGCAAGTTCATTTCTCATACCACCATAAGATTCACTCCAAGCCCAGGTAATTGTCCCATGTCAAATTTCTTGTGATCTTTATTCATTTCTCAATCTAAAAAGAATTGTGTTTGGAATGTAAATTTTCAACATCTAATTTTCAAAACCAGTGTATTTAGATCCAATCATCTGAAATTTTAAATTACATAATCCATGCAAATTTGTACTGGTGTGGAAATTTACTGTCTTTGGGAATATATCAGATGTTAAGGGTGGATGTCTATATGGAAGCGATATGGGCCATAAGCCTCCAGGCACATACAAAGGAGTCCAGGTTTTCACATACAAGGAGCTTGAAATCGCCACAAACAAATTCAGTGAAGCAAATGTGACATGGAATGAAGGGTATGGAGTGGTGTATAGAGGTACCCTAAGTGATGGAACTGTGGCAGCAATTAAGATGCTCCATAGAGCAGGGAAGCAAGGAGAGCGTGCATTCAGGATAGAGGCAAGTGACTTCTTTTAAGAGCTTTTTGCCCCATTAGGCCCCTCTTCTTGATTTGTTATTTTCTTGGTTCCTAGTCTCTATATTGCTATAGAAGTTTAATAGACTAAGAGGCTTAAAGTCAACCTCAAATACTCAAATGGGATTGCAATGTCAATGATAGATATTTAAGTGAAATGTTGCTTGTTGAATTTGAAATACATGCATAAATATTTCTATCTGTCAAGGCACCTACTCTTGTGTTGAATGCTAAGAAACCTTACACATGGGTGTGATACGTAGTGTCATTTTCTATCTCCATATTGCAGGTGGATTTGCTAAGCAGGTTGCACTCACCATACTTGGTGGAGCTACTTGGTTATTGTGCTGACCAGAACCACAGGCTCCTAGTATTTGAATTTATGCCTAATGGGACTCTTCAACACCATCTCCATCACAAGCAATATCGACTGTTGGATTGGGGGACACGATTGAGAATTGCCCTTGATTGTGCTAGGGCCCTGGAGTTCCTTCATGAGCTCACAATCCCAGCAGTAATCCATCGTGACTTCAAGTGTAGTAACATTTTACTAGACCAAAATTTTCGGGCTAAGGTTTCAGATTTCGGATCGGCTAAGATGGGCTCGGAAAGGATCAATGCTCGAAATTCGATGTGTTTGCCGAGTACCACTGGTTATCTAGCACCAGAGTGAGTGATCCATCATCTATCCTGCATCTCATTTTTAATGATCAAACCATATCAATGCAAAGTCAATTGTCATATCAATGCTGATCTTTTTCTGCCATATTTAGGTATGCTTCAACAGGTAAGCTCACCACAAAATCAGATGTATACAGCTATGGAGTTGTTCTTTTACAGCTCTTAACTGGCCGTAAACCTGTTGATACCAAGCAGCCCTCTGGTGAACATGTCCTTGTCTCCTGGGTTAGTGTGCCACTCCATTACTCCATTGTCAAAAAATCTACTAGCTAGAATATGTTTTTAATTCATACCATAAACTGTGAGAGCTAACTAGTAAGGAGGTTGTTGGCTACAAACCCTTGACCTCCTGCGATTATATGAATTCGCAGGCTCTTCCAAGGCTAACCAACAGAGATAAGGTAGTGGAAATGGTTGATCCAGCCATGAAAGACCAGTATTCAAAGAAGGACTTGATCCAGGTTACCTTTCAGTTCTATACTATTAGCATCTGGATGTATCCTTAAACCTAAAATTTCCACCTAAATTTGTGCATTATGTTGCCCTTTCACAGGTGGCTGCTATTGCAGCTGTGTGTGTGCAACCAGAAGCAGATTATAGGCCTCTCATGACAGATGTTGTGCAGTCTCTAATCCCTCTGGTCAAGAACCTCTCTTCCGTATCTTCCTCTTGTTCCTCTAGATTTATGAATCAGATGTTGTGCAGTCCAAGGCCTATGTAGATTTTGTTGTAATAAAGATTGATAATAAAAGACACTGTTACCAGCTTGTGTCAAAAATCAAAGCTAGGAATTTGGAAATTGATATTTTGTTAGGCATTTTGAAGTCACCAGTAGGCATGTAGTGTGGTGCTAATCACCTTGCAAAGCAGTTAAGAACAAGTTTCAAGTTAAGGTTCAAAAGAATTTATCCTACATTTCGATTATAATCTCATAAGCATGTCCATCATTCTCTATGCAGTAAACTAAGTTGCATGATCATGATACACCATAATTGATATGAAATATTATTAAATTTGGTCCAGTCGAGTGGATCGATCTAGTAATTTATCGATCCAGAGCTTAATTTAGATAAAGTTTTGTTTCAAATCAATTTAAAAGTTGACTTGGTCAAAATTAGATGATTCAGCTAGTCAACTTGTAATTTAGTTAATCTGATCAAATTTGTGTGAGATTTGATCCGATCAACTAAAAAAAAATTATTTTTTAAATTTTTGTCTAAAAAGATATTATTTTAATTTCTTTAAAATTTTTTCAGTTTTTTTTATAAATTCGGTTCGATCCAGCAAATAAGTAATTTAAAACTTGAGATGAGTAATTAGTATGATATGAAGTGATATAGAAACCACTCAAGTTCTTCAAGCAAGGCTATTCATTGTAAAGGTAAAAACTGTGATACATAATACAGATTGTAGTGAATAGAGGAAGTTTTAACAAGCTGACATGCTGCTTTTGGTTAAATTATGATGCCAGTGGATGTTCGTTCCTCTGGACCCAACTAGTCTAGATTGATGGAAGTTGGCAGAGGACACGAGCGTTGGGAGAGAAACAGGGTGGCCATAGTGTGAAAAAATCGCAAGCAAGTGAAAAGTGTTATGTAGCCTACTAAAAAAAGTTCAGACAGACCAAAAATGGGGTGGCACCACCATTAAAGCTCCCATGTGAGTGTCTTAAATGGAAGCCAAAGGGGCACTAGAGGAGAATGCTCGAAGGGCTGAGCTGCCTAGAAGTATGGCAAGGACATGCCGTTACGGATGACCATTGTATGGTAATGTTAACGAACTTGTTCATAAAGTTAGCAGCAAAGTTCAATGTTACATTGGTCCATCATTTTCATAAATCCATGCGCATTAGTTAAAGCAATGTTCTAAATTGAAGCTTAATGGAAAAGTAAAACAAATTAAACTTGTGTATGTATTATCATAATTATAAGATCCGGTCAGGTCAATAACTCGGTTTAAAGTATGATTTATAAGTTGAGTAGGTTTATTTATAAGTTGTTAAATTAATCGAGTTTATTAGATTTTTTTTTAATAAAACAATGTTGGTTTAAATAATTTTTTAAAAAATAAAACCGAAATGTCTTTCTCGAAAAATAAAAGGTGTTGAAAAGATAACTTGAGTTGTGGATAATCTTGCACGGTCATTGGCCAGATTCAAAAAAAGAAAAAAAAAACAAGACACATGATCGACCTACTAGGCACGGCAGCTTTGATAACTAAGTATGATATGCATTAACTTCATTGAACATTTACCTCCAAGGTCATTGTCCCGGATACAGGCCAAAACTGTACTATATGTTCAGCAATTGACCTTCCATCTTCGCAAAAATCGAGAAAGAATGTCCAAGGTTGTCAATGCACTATTTATCATATCCAGATTTGCTTCAACTAGCATGGATCCTGGTTTCATGCCAATAAATAACTTCAGAGAAACTACTTCCTGCTCTTTTATCCTCCATACAATTCAATTAAAACCTGCATGCCCTCCAATATCAATATAGACGTGCTTGTAGCCTGTTCCTGCTGAGATGGAAATGAGCTACAATAATTTTATTCCAACGACCTTTTTCAGGACCACCAAAACTGCACAAGGGGGCCTTGAAGGCAGAAACTAAAATAATACTCCTGATAAAAACTTGAAAAGAAATACTTGGCAGTTTTTTGTATCCATTTTGTGGGTGCCATTCAAGGGAAATTGTTACATGAACATTTCACCTGTGGTCATTTTGCAGCTTAAAAGGGGAAAAGGTGTACTGACTCTCTTTTTTTGGAGAAAGGAAGTCAATTGTCAACAGGTATAGAATCATTCTAATTCTAAGCACTCTACATATATACAGATGAGGCTACACTTTAACCTGAAGAGTTTCTAATCCCCTGAACAAAATCATCAGATGGAAGTAGGTAGGTTAAGACTTAAGAATGTTAACATTCAACAACACCTGATATGCAGCGGAAAGAATACTCTTTCTGGTGCATGAGATAAGAATGTAGTGCTGCCAAAATTCATGTACTTGAACATCTTTCCAATGACACAAACAAATAAATATTTCCCATCTCAAGGAAACCGATGTTAGAAGTGAGGATTAATTTGCAGCCCCTTAACCAGAGGTTTTCCTAGTTTCAGCTTCCGAGTCAATGGCAGTGCTTGTTTCTCCGACCTTTTCTCCTTGGAATTTCTTATTACCCAATTTATTAGTAGCACACTTTGCAAATGCAGAAGATAGGGCTGACTTGACAGTTAATTCTGGTTCTTTCTTCCTACGTTTGTTTGCATTTGCTTCCTCCATCTCCATTTCTGCAACTTCATTCACTGAGGAAGGTTCAGTTTCTTTCTGGACTGGGGTTTGTGGAACAACAGGGTGGCTTGAAACTACACGCTTGAATGGTTCATGAAAAGTATCATACAAGCGTTTCACCTGATCCATCAAATATATGGATGCACATAAGAGTAACAATTAAAACCAATCAAACATTTAATGCTTCACTAAAAGTTGCTAGCCAACAACAGTCTTGTATACAATCAATTTGAAGAATATTAAGGGTTATGAGCCTCAAGATAACATAATACAAGAACCCATGATATACCTTGCGCTCTCCTATTCCAGGGCAACGAGCTAGATCTTCCATGGATGCATCCATGATATTAGAAAGAGACTGCAAAAGGAGGAAAATCAGCTAACCGAGGAATATAGACTAACAAATAAACAACTACCACATACTATCCAGAGCAAAATAAACAACTAGACACATACTATCTAGGGCAAGATCAATGGCATACCCCAAATGTAGATCCAAGTGTTACCACATCTGTCTTGTTAACACGTCGAACAGTTGTGAGAGCATGGTGTAGCTGCATTAAAACAAAGAACATATTCAGTTTAACCAGTTCAAAGAGTGAATACTAAATGTTTTAAGCAACTTTGTTCAAATTCATTGATTGATTGCTGATAGGAGACCAATAACAGGTTGTTACCCGAGATGAATAGTCAGTATCCATTTGGCCCTGAATAAGGTCTGCAGGCTTGTTTTCATACATTTTTATAGTCTCCAAGTAGCGACCACATTCCTCCAAGCTAGAAAAAACAATACCAAACAAGTTCGTCAAGGACAATCATTTCAAGGCCCTTACTGCAAGAGGACAAGTCCACTTGCAATATTGGTCCAACTCTATTAACGAAGTCAACAAAATCAAGTTGCAGATATAAAGAAAGAAAAATAAGTAGAGCAAACCATTATAAATTCTGTACAATCTCACTAGATACGAAACACAAGGAAAGATCAATGGAAACATGAGTAGCCTCAGACACAGTGAGTGTAAAGACTATTTAAAATATAAACCCATTTGCATTGGGATATGCAGCATACCTCCAAGCACATAATAGTGTACAATCATGAAGCAGAGCTGTTTTTGTGACTTCAAGTAAAGGCTTAACTACATCCTCCTGAAATCAATGAGAACAATGGTCAGTGTTGAACTCTTTAATACATGCAACAAACTGCCACAGTTCACTTTCCTAGTGGAAACCAGGCTTTGTTTTGCATATTAAATAAGCAGAGTAATGGCTGTAGAGGGCATGAGAAACTCATTGCATGGAAAGAGCAGCTTACCACATCAACATGGCATAGAACAACACGAAGCTTGCAGTTCTTTTGTAGCTCTCTTATACGGTAATATAGGTAGTCTGGATGGAGTAAATGATATCGAAGACTGCATCAAATTGCAAATTCTCAAAGTTAGCTTGTGGTAGGAATAAACAATGACGAAGACATGCAATACATTAATGGTTAATAGAGTTACAAATTTGGTTATGCTCAAGAATATATTCTGGTGTTGTTGTCTATCTCACACTTGAAAATGGTAAATGGGATATAGATATCAAAAGAGTGAAGCCTATAGAAAATCTGTAACTAACTTGGGAACTAGACTAGATCTCAGTACTTACGTCAGTATGGAGAATAATAAAAATCAACATCATCAAGGCAGCTATTTTAAAGAATAAGAACAATTTTCTAGCTTTACCTTCAAACCAGTATAGTAACAAGTTAAAAATCAAATAATTAAAAAGCAGCCAAGAACTCAAATTCATACATTTGCAATGAGAAACAGGACAGAAGGAGAGGAAGGTCGAACCTTAGATAAAGAGCACATGAGCTCTGTCCAAGCAAATAGTCACAAACAACATCCGCGAAAGCCCACTTTACATTCCTAATATGTTTAAGCAAGGGGTTTCCCTTCTGCGCAATGACTAGGCAAACTTAAATTCAGGCCAATCTATGGAAGTACAAGTCAACAAAATCTAAATCATCACTCACTATGAAACTCAGTAAAGCACGAAACTTGAGACACAATTCTTGTTCAAAAAAAAAATTGTACAGGAAAACAGGAGTACTAAAATAACCAAGAACGAATCAAAAAGCTAATGCATGACTTCCAAAGACAACCTTTTAAAAACTTTGATAATTCCCAAGCCAATATTGCAACCGAAATTTATAAAAATGTCTTAAAACATAAGTAAACCTTCACCTGTCTATGACTAACAAGAATAGCATTGCGACTCTGATTATTTTGCACTGAAGATGAAGCCACTCCACCACCAAAAGAAGCAGCAGGAGCTGATGCCAATGGAGACGGTGAAACCTTTTCACTGTTTTCATCCAAAAATAAAAACTTTATCACAAAAAGTCTCCTCAAAATTAAAAAGAACAATCCCAGAACAGAAAACAAAAGAAAACCCATTAATATAAAGTACCTCGTGGTTGCAGAACTACTAGGCCCATGTTCAGATTTTGAAGGTGGAGGAGGAGGAGGAGAGTAGAATTCAGAGTTTTTAATAAAGGAGAAAGCTTGAGAGAAAGTTTGTGATGGCTTAAATAATGAAGATTCTTGTGTTTGTGTAGGTTTAACTTGTGAGCTTTCAATTACTTCTCGGTAGGATGGTATTTGTATTAGTACTTTTTTGTTTTGGTTTGATGAATTTGTGTTTTGCTCTCCTCCTGTTTCTTCTCTCTCCATCTTTGATTACCGATTGTTTGTTTCTCGCGAAAATTTAAACAAGAAAGAGAATTTTGCCATAGAAGGATAGACTAGGCCTAAAAACCGGGCTATTGGGCTCTACCATTAGATTCTAAGCCCACAGTTTCTAGGCCTTAGTGCTAGGCTTAGTTGGTCAAACAGCCGACATGTCGTTCATAGGTGACTTTAACCCAGGGTTCACTTTCCACTAGACATTGCTCTTAAAGGGTCAAGATTGGCCTGCCTTGAGTGATCGGCAGCTCTGTTTTACCAGGAATTCTAGTGACCAACGGGAGGGAACAGTGAGTTTGCGGATGCAAGACATTACAAAGGTTGTTTTTGGGGGTGTTTGAGTGTAGATAGAGTTGTTTTTTAAAGTATATTTTTTATTTAGAAATGTATTAAATAATATTTTTTATTTTTAAAAAATTATTTTTAATACCAGTATATCAAAATGATTTGAAAATATAATAAAATATTAATTTAAAGTAAAGAAAAATATAAAAAAATCAATTTTTTTTAAAAACATTTATGAAATATAAAAACAAATAAACTCATTACGTTGCATGCTTAGTGTGTAAGGGTTTTAAATATCTTATTGCATTCAATACAACAAAAATAATAAAACAAAATAAAAAATTAAAATGAGATTTGATCGCGCGATCGGCTGTACTATCAATCTAAACAAAACTTAAAAAAGAAAATCTTCGGAGACTTGAACTTAGAATTTATATCACAATAGTTTCATCATATACATATTTAAATTAGTATGATTTTAGTTATCATCATTAATATGTATATACTTGTATTATTAAAGACTCATGCTCGATTTGTCAAGGTGGTACTTAATTTGATGCTAAAGAAAACTCTTCTTTTCTAAAGTTTAGACCACCAAGGGATGCATTATGAATTCAATTTGGCTAGAAGGAGATGCAAAACTCCATAGGAATTGCTTCAAGAGTGAAGAATATTGGCATAATGATTGATTCTTTGAAATCAAAGATAAAGCTGTTTAGTGAAAAAAAAAAACACAGAAAAAGAGTCTGATCACCAAACTTTCTCAGTGCCAAGAAGCAATGCAGCAGTCTCAAGTCACAAACAACTTAGGTTCATTGCACAAACATTAGGCAGCAAAACAAATTAGTCACTGTTCCTTATCAATGGCAATTGGCAAATGCTTATAATCTCCATGATCACAGCCCCAGATTGACCGTTATAGAGCTTGGAAAGACTTTCTATATTTCTAGAAGACTGACCATTTGACCTGGGTAGTATCCCACAAATGGCTGACCAAGTCGCTGGAGCCTGGAGCTCTCGTGGGCTCAGAGATTTGATAACTTTAGTCATTTTTTATAAGAGGCTGAGATGCTCGAAACTTAGCAAAGGGAAAGTGATACCGAACAAGGACCGAGCATAGTTATGAACTTCTGAAATTCCGGTTCCTTTAATTGGGATCAAAATATTATTACTTCTGGGAAATGAAAACAAATTATGACTCTTCAGGATTCAGCATGCTTGGTCCTTGTTCGATATTAATATCCCTTAGCTAAGTTCTGGTGCGATGAATTCTCTGACGATCTATCCATTTCCTCCAACCGCAGTTCATGAAATCAACACCAATTAGATTTTTTAAAGATTTGCTGGCTTTACTGTCAAGAAATTATAATATTATAAATTTTAGAGTTATTAGAGATTTACATTACCAGTTTGAGTCTCAAATTTACTAAAAATTTATATAATTGTTAACTTCAGGAACTTCAGAACACGTAAGATTAATCAAGGTATAGTATACTCTAACTGATCCAAATACCTACATTAATCAAAAAAAATTTTACAAAAGATTGCGATCAGATATGGGATTATTTGTAATAATCACTCATAAATCTAGTAAACCTTCTTAATAATCAAAGCCAGCAAAACCCAATCCAAGATTCGGATAGGAAATCAAGTGAATTAACTCCGTCGATTTAAGTTTCGAATTTTTTTTCTTAAAACAAGATCTTGAAACAATATTGTTATGACCTGGTTTAAATCTCGAGCTAACAGGCTACAGAGTTGACTTGGTAGGTGAAGTCTGAAATTGCATTTGCTTATGGGCACAAAATTGCTGAAAAAAGGGGGAATGACCATTGCCTAAGACTAGGAGGGTCCTTCCACGAAATGTCCAGTAACTAAATCATGGCAAAAGTCTAAACCAGCAAGCAATATCGCTTTGATTCTTTGGCAAAAATCCCATGGATTTTTAACTTACAATTGGAAAAAAAATATAAAAAAATTAGAGGGTCGTTATCTCAATTTGACTTGACCTCTTCCATTTTGACGATCCTATATTATATTACACAATTTATAGAAACAAATAAAATAATATATATATATAAAAAAAGGGGGCAAACAGGACTGCCCTACTAAACCTGCGGTCTGCTCGATTCACCCGCATTCGGTCCAACCTGTCTAGATGAATCCCCTTGGCTGCCATTAGCAGCCACTTTTGGTGACCTAACCGATGACGAAGCCCTCGATAGAAATGACGACGCTCTTGCTAGAAATGACGGGTTCCGACTAAAAACCCACCGGTCCGACCTTGCTTCTTGGTCCAGTTTCTCAAGTCGCTTATAATTTAACACCTTCCTAGGACTCCCTTCACCAACTCCGTTCTTGTTCCCCTTCACCGAACTTCCTTGTCTGGACAGCACCACCATACTCATCGCCCGGTTCAACTTCCGGTTCATCACTTGTTTCCTAACCTCAACCGGCAATCTCAAAGTAAACCGATCGGTATTCTCTCCTGGTTGAACCACAGAATGTCCGGTCGAATGAGACCTAGTAAACCTCAATGGCCTCCCCGATCTCGACCCACGTGTCCGGTTCCTGTTCAAAGTTTTAACCACACTCGCACCCATAACCTCAGGCTCCGGTCCAACCACTTCCACATTAGCATTCCCATTTTCTGGCTCGTCCATCACTGCCCCATTTTGGGCCTCCAGGTCCAGCTCGGGGTCGTGCGACTCACCGAGTTGAGGGACCGAGTCAGCGGGCTTGGTCAAATCAGCTCTGCAGACAGGACAGGTAGTGTGAGACTCCAACCAAGCACCGATGCAATCAGGATGGAACACGTGGTCACAATTAGGAATCAAACGCAGCGTTTCATCCTCTTCAAATTCGTTTAAACAAACGGCGCATTCTAACGCGCCTTTACCAATCTTCAAGCCTTTCACGACCGAGTAAATTAACGTGGGAAACGTCTCGATAACGGCAGGATCAAGCCCACGCGAGGCGGCGACGCGTCGAGAGAGTCCGCCCATACCCAGCGGCCGGATACTCCCGTTGCCGTTGGCTTCGTTGCAATGGCGGATGTAGATTGAAAAGAACCCCATGATGAAGAGTACGGCTATCAAAACGACAATGATTATGGCCATCGATGGAGTCACCCGCGCGTAGTTGTACTGCTGCCCGTCGTTCGAGCTGGTGGTTTGGGAAACGACACCATGAGGTGTTGACAAGATGAAGAGAACTAAGAGGGGGAGGATCATGTGTGTGAACCTGTAAGAATCCATGGTGTACATGCAGAAGAAATCAAACAACCTTACAAAAAATAGTGATGATCAGACAGGAAGTGGTATAGTTAAGTTCAGTTCTGTTCGAGGGTTTTTATGTTTTTGAGAGCGCGCCAGGTAGGGCACGGGGTGAAGAACGGAAATGGAGAGAAAGGGTCATGGCTATGATGGGGTTTATAAATGAAGGAGGGAAGGAGCATGCTGGGCGTTAAAGGAGAAAGTGCCGTGTAGAACAAGAGAGGAAGACTATCAAAGAGTTGTGGGGTCCAGTGCTTTGATGTGTGATGGTGATGCAAGGGATTTGGTCAGACATGGTGAGCCCGCGTGGACAAGTGTGTTTGCTTAGAAGTTTCCAGAGAAAGAAATAATTGTTTTGATGAAAGAATTTGTTAATGAGAGAATAATATAAAATTATATTTAAAAATTTCATGTGAGAGATTAAGTTATTGGAGTAAATTATTTTTTAATATTATATTAAAGTTTTGTTGACTGTTATGAATTTAAATTTTATTATTTTTATTTAATTTTTAATTAATAGTATAAAATAATGTAAATTTATGTAAATTTCAAACTTAAAAGAATTTTATTTAAGAGAATATATTAGAGAATAATATAAAATTATATTTTAATTAATGTTTTTTTAGTGATTAGTAATTATGTGATAAGTGTTTTTTAATTAGGATTTGACTTGATATTAAATTTTCTCACATTTATATTAACATATATAATAATAATTAATTCAAACCAGAGAGAATTTGGAAGAAGAAAAACGATAACAAAACTAATAACTATAAATTTGAGATAAATTTATCTCTGTATTTATGTTTTGCATCCATTAAGAACCACTACATTTTTATTTTTTCCATTCTTAATGAAAGTTTTTTTATATATATATATTGCCAGACTTTGAAGTGGAGGCTGGGATCTTCTCATATAAAGTTGTTCCTCCTCTTAAAAAATAAGATCCCATGTTATAATCCCTCTTTCTAATCATACGAAAAGGAAAAAAAGAAAAGTTAGACGTTTATCTTTTAAAATTGTTTATAGCATAGTGTTTTTGGACCAAAAGATACTCGCATTTGATTTGGGATTTAGGTTATTGAGTTATCGGGTTAACTTGTGAGTCATTAAATTTATCCAAATTTATTATTTTATTTAAAACAATATTTTTTTTATTTTTTCATTTTATAATTTGAATCTGTTAGATTTGATCATATTTAAATCGAGTTCGATGAGGCTAAATAAATCATGTGTCAACTCGTTTTATTATCAATAGTTTAGCTACATCAATATAAAAAATATATCAAAATAAATCTAGGTCTAAATCAAGTTTTAAATCACCAAGTCAAATTGTTAGGCTAAACCAGATTTAACAACTATGATTTATAAAGGATATTTAATTTTGATTAGATTAATCCACAGCTATACAAATTAGGTAAAGGATATTCTTTGTTATCAAAAGAAAACTCGATTAATCCACTACTAAATTCCTAGTCAATGGCCACACATTCCAGTTCTTTGGCTGCATGGACTGCCATATTGATCTCATTTCCATTAGAATATTAAGTTTGTAGGCAAAATATGCAA
>Ga0325414_1001102_pt1 | contig 25129 bp, 22 predicted proteins | sample PopdelMetagenome_8_FD_206183 | JGI IMG/M metagenome (GOLD analysis project Ga0325414, IMG submission 206183) | Populus deltoides microbial communities from Bellville, Georgia, United States - Leaf-PdKOR-R3 | ecosystem: Host-associated > Plants > Phyllosphere > Phylloplane/Leaf | place: USA... | reverse complement strand
TCTTCTGGTTTTTTATTGGTTGTGATATTTTCAGATTACATTTGAGTTGACAATGAAGCAGCTAATGAGCTTTGATCCATGTGAATGGACCGAGAGTCTAAGAAAAGAGTACGTGCTTGTTATTGAAGGCTTTTTCAGTGTGCCACTACCCATCTTTTCCCCCACTTACCGCAGAGCTATCAAAGTAAAGATTCTCCTGTTTTTCCATTCAATTAATACTTAATTTGGAATCAAATCGCAGTTGTGTAATGAATGGAAAATGGCTTTCTGTTCGTTCCTTATTGTTCTCTTAAGCTATCGCCTGATCAAAACAATCTATTTTGTTGAAAACTTGTAGGCGAGGACTAAGGTGGCAGAGGCTTTGAGCTTGGTAGTGAAGCAAAGGAGGAAAGAGAGTGAGTTAGGAGAGAAGAGGAAGGACATGCTGGCAGCTCTTGTAGCTTCAGATGATCATGGCAGCTTCTCGGACGAGGAAATAGTGGATTTCTTGGTAGCTTTGCTTGTCGCAGGCTATGAAACTACATCTACTAGCATGACTCTTGCTGTTAAGTTCCTCACTGAGACACCTCTCGCTTTGGCTCAGATCACGGTAAGTGTTGATAGATTTCCCTCCATTTACTCTTTATTATCAATCCAAACTAGCTTAAACCTATTCTCTCTCTCTCTCTCTCTCTCTTCCTTCCTCCATTTTTCTTGGGGACCCAAATTCCTATAATCATCTTGTTGGCCCATCGAAACCTCTTTTTTTTACATGATGTCAATTCTCAACCATTCCATTGAGTGGTAGGATAAAGAGAGAACAAAAAAGACCACATGGGTTGTTTCATTGTCCCGCACATCATTTATTTATGCAAAAACCATGTGTAAATAGGACCTAAAACCTGCACCACACGAGTTCATAGGTTACGGTGATGCTTAACCATGTCACCGTTGTGGATAGATACGGTGTCTTGAGCACTGCAATTGCTGCAGCATCATATATATATATATATATATATCATTAGATTTGATTTAACTATTTATTAAAATATAATTAATATCAAACGAGATAATATTATAGGTAATATTAGCATTGTAGCAGCCCTAGAAAGATTCAATTATATGGCTGGTAAATAACAATGGTGCGCAAATGTTTTTATCAGGCAAAGAGTAAGAGCTGAACTTCAAAAAAAAAAACTTATGGATACTTCTCGCTTGGGCTTTGTTTCTTTGACAATGTTCAAGGCGCACGAAAAGGAAAAAAAATTCTGAACTTTTGTCTTAAGGGATTTGTTTTGGTGGTTACTTTTTGGAGACGGAAATATACCCCATTTTTCTTCTTCTCACTAAAGTTATACTGTTACGTCCTTATAATGTCGGTCAAAAGTAGAGGCAAAAGTACATGAACGTAAAAGTCAAAGGAGAACCCAGCGTTCGTCTAACCGGACAAAATGATACCTCCCCCCTAACTGCACGCCTTATATTTATGCTCTCTGCTTGAAACCTGACTTACTGCTCTGAGTTTTCTGCCCTTTTGACCAATTTGTCTTTCCCGAAATGACCTAAAACACCCTTCTCCAAAGGGCTTTCTAAAGCGTGGGGTATTTATTTGGTAACTAGGTAGGCACTTCCACGGCAGGGTGTAGCCCTGGGATCATCGGGGATCGTTCTGCTCTGATGTCAAGAAAAAAAAAAGAAAGCAACCACTCAGTGGTGGTGTCGTATAAATGTTGCTCTACAGGCGACCCCTTGTCTTTGCAAACTTGATTCCTAGGATTTCTCTGTTGCCTTGGTGGGTTCGATGTGATGGCTAAATCACAGCCGTTGGATTGTCTTTGAAGCAGTGTGGTCTGGGACCAGATAGGTTTGCGGGGCTCGTGAGGATATACCCACATGATTATGGTCCCTTGTCGCGGGGCCCTCCCGTTCATGTTACTTGCAACTTTTTGGTTCAACTGTGTTAAATTGGGCTCATAAGAGTTTTTGAGCAATTTGGATAAGACTTGCCTGTAGCTTAAGGCGCCCAAACAAGCCCATGGGCCACACTGAAATAATTCTTTTTTTCGTTAATGTTATTACTGTGTTTGATGTGGCAGGAGGAGCATGAGCAGATTAGAGCTAAGAAGGGTGAGGGGGAAGCTCTTGAGTGGAGTGATTACAAGTCAATGGCCTTCACTCAATGTGTAAGATACATTTATATGACTAATTAGACTCGCTAGTAGGATTTTAGGGACTTGATTTTCATGTAGCTTTCCTCAAACTCCATTCACACTTTTTTATACTATTTTTTCAGGTAGTTAATGAGACGCTGAGAATCGCGAACATTATAGGTGGGATATTTAGACGAACGATGACAGATATCAATGTAAAAGGTAGGAAAATTGTTTGAATGCTTAACAAGTGGCTCTGCTGAAGGAGGATATGTTTATCTTTATAGTATCCTTTTATCAACTTATAATATCTCTACCCTTTAATCTTTCCAGGCTACACAATTCCTAAAGGATGGAAGGTTTTTGCATCCTTTCGTGGTGTGCATTTAGACCACGAATACTTTAAAGATGCTCGGACTTTCAATCCATGGAGATGGCAGGTAATTATCTTTTGCTGGCTCGTGTGTCCCTTGTCTTGATTACTTCAAATAATCACTAATGAGCGTCTTCGAAAAATTAAAACTGAACAGAACAACTCGGGGGCAGCATGCCCAGCAAATGTGTTCACTCCATTTGGAGGAGGGCAACGGCTATGCCCAGGATATGAGCTTGCTAGAGTGGAACTCTCTGTTTTCCTTCACCACCTGGTCACCCGTTTCAGGTATCTCCTACAATCGGTGTCGATCTTCCCCTTGCACACGTGTTGTGCCTATAAATATACTTGGCAATGCACATGCTGACTTGAAACTAATTTTTGTCTGTGATCTTGTATTTCGCACCAGTTGGACTCCAGCTGGAGAAGATAAGCTGGTTTTCTTTCCAACTACGCGGACACAGAAGCGATATCCCATCAATGTGCACCGTCGAGATCGTGTCCAAACCATGTAAATTATTAATTAGAGCAAAAGAGAGAGCATAGTGGGAGAGCTGTAATGCTTTTAGTGTTGGATCCAATAAAAGCTAAAAGTAAGAAAAAAGCAGATGTTAAGTTCTGGATTATTGAGTATTCCATTAGTAGAATTTGTGGGCGGCGGGGATGATATCCACCCTCCTCTCCGTTGTAACCACGCCCCCGCTAACTCGCTTTTCTTATAAACCGACGAATACACCCTTGAATCAAACCCTTCTCTCAGTCTAACTCTATCGATCAGACTATTCCTCTATCTTCCCTTCTAACTTCTAACCCGCACCACCACCCCAAGGCCTAACCATCACTATTCTCTGCGTTGGTAAGAGTTTTCTTATTTGCATGCAGCATCCCTCGAGCGATTACGTCTATTGTTTTAGCTTTAGGCCGAGAGATCTTTCCTTGCAGTGGCATTAAAAAGATTTAAACTTGTTTTTACAATTTTCTAAAGAAACATCAAGCTCTGGAATTCGCTGTTTCTCTTTCTTCTGGACTTAGGGATCGTGGTGAAACTAAAATCCTGGAGCATTAAGAGGTCTTGTGCACGATTTTAAAGTCAGATGCCATGGTAATCAACATCTCAGCGCTACTGTTTCCTGGAAGGCAATGCTTGCAAGGTGTAACTGAAGCTACAATGGGACGGGGGGCGGTTTTTGGGTTTGGTGGTGGTCTGGGCTTTAGAAGGGAAAAAGAGTAGAGACTAAACAGATTTAGAGGGCATGGTTTTTTCTTATATTTTTTTCCTGAAAAAAAAGAGACCTATTAGAGAGGAGGGGGGACACTGGTATTTGTTGAGTTACAAGCTCGTCGGTGAGAGGGTATACTTGTCAGCTTGTAAGAGAAGAGGGGTGTGGTTATCACCTGCTGTAGCGGGCATCATTGAAGCGTGCAACAATCGTTCTCTTCTCATGAGGCAGTATAAAAGGAAAGAGTTTTAGGCTCCCTGGCCACGTGGGGACCTAAATCATCAAATGCAAACCTGTTGCAATCACTCACTTATTTGCAGCACGTCAAGTTAAAAATAAAAAATTATCTGATTACAAAAACATATAGACTTCACCTTCACCTGGAGCCTAAGTAAAATAAAATAGAAATTGGATTGTTCAAGCTAATATTATGTAAATTTACTTATCATCGATTCGGTCAACGTACAAAATAAGATTAAAGCCTACTAAATCTAATGATCGAACAAGTTAAGCAGTTTTTAGAGGTAGCGTTTTCTCCTCGAGGCCATCAAGTAATGATTGCACTCCATGTTGGGCCCAACTAAGGGAACTCAATCATCTACTCACTGGATGGCGGAAAACGAGTCTATTGGCAGAAAATATTATTCGACTTGAACGAGGACAAGGGGCAAACGTTATGATTACTTTAGGCTGAATACGAGGAACCCATCTAGAAAATCCTATGATTTTTGGCATAACCAGGTACGGCTAAATTCAATTCATAGATAGAGGTACAAGGTTCCCTCCACATTGCCATCAACGCGAGTTTCATCAGTCTCAAATTAGAACCAGAATAACTTTGATGAGCAGTTAAAGATTTGTGTCTTGTTTGCTTAACCACCGTGGAAAACAACATACAATCACACAGACATCTTATAAGTACATTTAAAGTGACATGTAAACAGTATCGTTATCATGAAATGTCATAAAATCAAGTTGTGTTTCTTCTCGAACACAAGAAGTCAAAAGTTGAAATTACTTTTCCTGCATGCATATCATAGAGCTCAATCATATGAACAAACTAAAACTTCATCACAGAGCAGTCAAGTGAACATGGAAACATTGATAATACTAGCACAAAGAAGGCCCTGACCTGAATATGATTTACTGTAGAATGCGAAAGCTCTTTGACCAAAGCATCTGTCCATTAAGAATGCTAAAAAAAGATGGCCAACTTTAGCTTGTGTACCCATGTCTCCAGTATAAATTTGAAAGCCCCTAATAGCAATGGAATACGTCTTGCATTGTGGACCTAAAACTAGTATCGTTGCTCCAATACCCAAGACAGAACCAAAACGGAGTGGGCTTCATATGAGGCTATGGAACCCATCATCTACTGCTTTCCTGATTTTTTAACGCGGATTCAACAAGCTTAACTTTCTTTGTATTCTCACTATTGAGAAGGGAGAGTTTTGTAATTGAGGATTTCAGCTGCGATATTTGGGCATCTAGGACATTGTTCCTTCCCACTATTTTCCTTTGCTGATTTGGTACATCACCTTTCAAAGATTGTGTGAACCTTCCCAGCCTTGCTCTTATTGTGTCAATGGAAGCACGCAAAGCATCCAATTCAACTCTGGTAAATTGGTCTGCAGAATAACCAAACAATACAGAAAAGTTTGTAAGGTCGTGGCCAGCCTTTCTACAACCAAAAGACAAAAAAGTGAACTGACTTCAAAATCCTATAAGAACTGCCGTGTGATAAAGGTAAAGGAAAAGCATTTGACCACAGAAAGGAAATTTTTTATTTCCTTCATGAAATGGTAATGGATGAGCAAAATCAGAAATATGTACAGAAATTTGCATAATTTCATTAAAATAATTGCTGTAAGCATAAAATTGATTACCAAGCTCGGACTTGAATTCACGTTCTGCTTTAGACAAAGGCTTCTTATGAGCTCCAGGCAAGTTCCTCAGGCAATGCAAGCGCTGTTCCAGAAGATTGTGTCTGTGAATTGCATGATTAGTCCTGTTCACCAATCCTGACTGCTTATTCACCACTTTTGAAAGCTTCTCCTGTGCCTCACCTAATCGAGCATGCTGATCATCAATGATCCTCTTCAACTGGGGGCCATGATGCTTGAGTTCAAAGTAGACCTGAAGTCATGAAGGATAACATCTTCATACAACTGATTAAAAACCCAGTGCTGATCTGACAGCAGCATCTTAATAAAGCTTAGTCAAATGTCTAGCCTATATACCTCCTATGTAGTTCAAATATAAGCAAACTGAAAAGTCGCTTAATTGCCAAAGGCCCAGAAAATAATCATTATAATAATGATTGCACTCCTGAAAACTTCATTGATAAACCTTGGCAGCATGCCAGCAGAAAGAATCATTGGATCTCCAGTGCACATGGCCCTTTATAGACAGCAATTCAGAATGCAAAACGATATAGATATCCTAAAAGTAGTTTTTCTCCCGAAACAAAAACTACTATGTACCTATGGGTCAACCCCTAATATTTTTGCTCACCAGACAAGGCTTTTAACCTCAACTTATTCAACTATAACTTGCCTAATAGTTTGCTATTGATGGTTGTAAATGACAATAAATTCCATTTCAAACTAGAATGAGCAGATGGTTCAGAGAGAAGAGGCAGCAACCAAAGAGATCTAATCGAGTGAAAGGTAGTGGTAACCTGTATATCCCATAGGGGATTCTCACCTTATGTGCATACTCAACATAGTTTTCATGGAAAAGGTTCAAGTACTGGTGAAGAGTTGACCGCCCTTCAATAGAATCAGCAGCAACAGATCGAAGATTTGGTGAACCCTGAGGAACAAGAACCACCTTAGGACCACTAAGTAGTTCTTTGCTTATGATGTCTGGAGGATTTCTATTTGTCCATTCTTCAGAACTTGCAGATTCCTTCTCCATATCAACATGTACAGGCACCAATAAATTTAATGTTTTCATTTCTAGCACAACACATTCTTTGTTGGAGGTAATCACCGCAATCCATGAGTACCCAAATGAATCTGACAACGCTATAAAGCCACATAGGGGAGAAGGCATGGAGTTCTCCACCTGGCATGTGCTAAGGACAGGATGCACAGAGGGAGACCGGACTGTCTCATCCTTGCCACTGGACTGACTGGTAAATGGAAGAAAATGCAAAACAATTGAATCTATCCCTCCATCATGAACAGAATAGATTCTTTCAGGCATAAGGGGATCAGCAAACATTGAAATATGAGACCCGCTTTCTGTTTTCCTTGGTAAGGCCAAATCCACAATTGCAAGTCTCAACAAAGGTGGTGGATGACCTAACCAGACAGTATGATCATGCGGTTGATCAAGCTTCACAACAGGAAGCTCACCCGAGATTGATTCACAAAGCATTGCAAGACCAAGAATATGGTTGTGGGAATTAAGACGAAGACGAGGTGGACTACCAACTGTCCAGACTGGCTGGATTTCATCGGATAGGGCATCTATTTGCAATTGCCCACCACTCCAGGCAGTCACCAGAATTGAGTCTTTGCTGGCTAAATCATAAAGAAAACTGACTGCATGACCTTCGCATTCTGCACCCCTAACTGCTAAGTCTTCATCTTCCACACCATGACATACTTTGCGTAAAGGGCCCTGGAACACCAAAACAAACTTGTTAGTTTCTTGAAGATGTTACAGTAACAGTACAAGTTCCAAGCAAAGACTTGACATCTTCACAGAAAAATTGTAACATGTTCAGCCAGAATGAAGATGCTACTTGATGTGGCATATGCAGAGATGAATTCTCACATGAAAAGCAATATAATGTTTGTATGTTTAACATTAATTGATTAAGAAAGCATTCTGGTGAAACACTAGCAGATAGGAAATTTCTAAATTTTCCTATTAGTTGGCTGTCTGGAAGAAATCCAGTTTACAAGAGTACTTTGGATGTTCTCAAAATCTATACAACAGGCAATGTATGGGATATGTTATGTAAGAAATAGAATGAATATTACCTGCAAACAAAGTGATGCATCAAATACAGCATAAGGGTGAGCTTTTAGTGTTGATAGTTCCCCCTCCTTTGATTCATGGGCTAACTCAGGAAATGTAGCTTCCAGCCAAAAGATTGCCAGATTTGAGTTGTTAACAGCAACTGGATTTGCTGATTTCAGTCCAAACATTTCAGCATCACTATATATCTCCAAAACAGATTCCCATTTGTAGACACTGCTCCAAAAAAAAGCACTCAATTTTAGTTAACATCAAATTAAAAATCATCTTGATATAAGGAAGCAGTTTAATATATACTCTTTGATGTATAATAGAAAATCTATACATGCCATGGCCATATCATACCACAAGTACAAATAAGAACAGTAAGAAAAAAATATCAAAATAACTAATCAAACAATGTGAAGCATAGGAAAGAATAAATGTGTAGATCTTCATGGTCATTTTTCAAGCATGTGACTTTGTAAAATAATTAGAACTGAACGGACTAACTACAGTGCCGACCTATCATGGTATCCAAAGAAAAATTCGAGCAGGTTATAAGATATCAGGTAAAAGAAATACCTTTTGAATGGAACAATTGGGCAAAGGATGTAAACTGAACCATCGCTGAATAACACGAAAACCTGCAGAATGGACATAAATGGTGGAATAAACAAGAGATGAAACTACTGCATGGCGTAAAATACCAGTCTTCAGACCTAAACATGAAACATCATGAAAGATGCGATATCACACAAAAGTTGCTATTTTCAAAGGTAACTACCATGGTAATCAAAATATATCACATAGAAAGCATCACAGAACAGAATTAAGACTACTAGCAATACTATAATTAGGCACATGCATTAACCCCCGACTGAACTTACACTAAACCTGTCCCACAAGTGGTCGCCCCCAAAAGAAAAATCAACTGGACAGATTGATGCAGCATTCCTGGATCTACCTGGTTCAACAGGCTGTAGATAATATTCCTGCTCTGGCTGCAGGACATCTGAGGACAAATCAAACAATCTAGCCAAAGAAAACATATGAAAAAAAATTAAAAACAACACAGCACAAGTCCTATTAAAACATAAAGGCAAGAAAAGGCATGATTGACAATAATATTCATACTTTTAACATCAATTGAAATAATTTAACTTAATCATGAAATTCAGCATGTATTTACACTTTAACTAACAAATAACAATACTTCAATCCTAAACCGAAACACTCAACATTATATGATTTGAAACAGAAATTCGTGATACCTGAAAACCGAATCAGAAGAAAGAATTCCTAAATGCGTATCACTGTAAGGATGCCACGAAACTTTTCGCATGTTTATTACATTTCTCTCATTAAAATAAATTTGCGAACCAATGGAAACAGTCCTGTACACCAACGAAATTCTAGTCATTAACAAAAAAACTTGAAAATTAAATTTAAATTCAAAAAATCAAATTCTACAAACGTACCTGCAAATGATGGAGTCATCTTTACTAGAAGAGCGTCCATAAAGGTACATAACACATAAACCATAGGCACCGGAAAGAAGCAAGGCAGAGCCATTTCTATTGATAGAAATTTTGTTAACCTCAAAATTAATCTCCACATCTGTTTGTAATACCTAATTACAAACACGTATACATTTAAGAAAACAGCAATTACGCACTTTAAAATTGGATAGGCTATCACTGTCAAAATTAGGCTAACTATTGAAGCGAGTAAAGTATAATTACCTTAGAGGGAGAAGCAGCGAGGACAGAGGAAGGGTCGGGATCGCCGAGGCCAATTGAAATTCGATGGAGGCAGCGGAGGTTTGAATCCCAGTAATATAATCTAGAAGCACCATCCCAAGCTAGTAGATTGGATGGTGGTTGCGGTGCAGCGTCACCTTCGAGTGAGGTGGAGGTGGAGGTGGAGGTGGAGGAAGTGAAGAGCGGGTGGTTTTGGAGTGGGACCCATAGGATATCTTCTTTGGGAGTAAGAGATTTTCGAGAAGAAGAGACTGGGTCTGGTTCTGTCAACTCGAAGTTGAATCTCATTTTGTTTCAGTTGCTCACTACTCACTACTGTAGGCTGCGGTCTCTTCTTGTGTTTCACGTTTCCTTGCTTTTGCTGGTGAGGACTGAGGACTGAGGAGAGAGCGATATGGAGCTGGCGGAAGCAACCCTGTCTCTAGTTTGGGAAAGATGAAATGCCAAACGATGCCGCTTCATGGAGGAGGTTTTTCTGTATTTTTTCCCTGCCTCCTTTCGGACTAAGGAGATTGTAGGACTAAAATGAAACATAATATATGGGCTTAGCCCATAAATGGCCCATCATGCATAGGAAGAGGTCCAGAAGGACCAATAAAATGAGAAACAGCTGCGATCAAATTTTATCTTTGATTAACGTGTAATTTATTCCGAATAGATTGCATATTGTAGGTGGTTTCGTTGTTGTTTTTAAAATATATTTTATTTAGAGATATATTAAAATAATATTTTATTTTTTAAAATTTATTTATATTTGTATATTGAAATAATATAAAAAAATAAAAAATAAATTAAAATTTTAAAAATTCCAGTTGAAATTCTGTCATCGGGAATGGTAATCTTAACTTCAAATTATCGCGAAATGAGAAGGATAAATTATTAGTATTTCCGAGTGATAGCATCGAAAGAGGAATCCAAAAAGGAACAGGAATCTCTTTTGCATAATCTGTTGAAGATTTTTTATTTTTTACTTTTAAGTTTCCATGCGATTGATAAAGCAATGAGGACCTTTGGGGATTTGTAACAAGTAGTCAAGTACCATACAGTAACACAAGCCAAATAGACCTCGATCATATATATGCTCACACTTTGTTGGATTACAGGTGGTTTGGCTAGTCTCTAGCTAAATGCATTCACCATATGCTTTTGTAAATTACACCAGCCATACATTGTTTGTGATGAGCAGATGGCAGATTCCATCCTTTAGTCATATATATACATGTGTGTGTGTGTACATGTTCAAGCCATAACATACACAGTGATCTATGGCATATCTAAAAATGGTTGTTTTACTTTTTACTGGTCCCTAGTCGCCATGTTAGTGGTGTTTCTTCAACAGTCTCCAAGCTGCAGATTTTGTCGAATAAACCTGTCCAAAAAGGGCCAGAGGTCAGAAATTGAGTTGATTGCTCAAGTTCACCGGATTGGGTGATGATGGGAATCGGCTAGTGAGCAGACAAAATGACCTGATATAAACAATGGAAGATTTAAATATTACCTGCAACCTGACGCTGAAGAGTTTGATCAGCCAAAACGAGAATAAAAGTCTCCAGTTGTTGTTAGTCCTTCAAATGTTAGAATTAGTCATTTCACTCTTTCTTCCAGCAGAATCTTTTGATACCTTGGAAACACCACATTCTTGCAAGCTGAAACCTGTAGCACACGGACACTCGTATTAGAGCCTACTTTAATCCAGCATCAACTACTACTTCTTTGTCAAGGCATTTCTATTCATTCAACATGGAAAAAAAAACTCTTCTATTTTTGTGGTCGACAATTCTTGTGGCAGTTTGGCCGTGTGGGAAACTTGGATCAGTGCGTGTCCCTTGCGCGGGTGCTTGATGCCAAGCATTGATTGCTGTTGCCTTTTTTTCGGCTAAGCTGTGTCACAAAGCCTCATAACTGTGACTCGAGTAATTAAAAGCAGGGAAAAATTGACCTGCCGACAAGCAGCTTCTGAAGGGATGGTACTTGTCACATGATATTGTTTTGATAATTCTCATGGACCAAGTCTAAATTGGAGACCTACTTGTTGTAGTTTTTACCACGCTGAACAATCGCTAAGGCTATCTGATATTAGATCAAAAAAAGAAGTGTGAAACTGTGCATATATATAGTTAATCACCTTTTTAACTCAATAAGCATCCCTAAAGCCTCTTATCTCGTTTCAAAACTAATCTTTATCTGGGTGTGAAAGGAATAAAGAAAAGAGATTTCGGTGGATAAAGTTTCTATGGAGAAAGAAAACGAACATCTGTGAATGGAGTAAGATACTTCACAAAAGATGGTAAACGTCTCGTATTCTGAATTTCTGATACTAACAAATATGTGACCACAATAGTAAATTCGAAAAAATAAAATAAAAAATTGTCCATCTAACTATCTAAGCCACATGACTCTGGATACGAGGTCCAATGGTTGTTTTTTGACCAGGGGATATGGAGGCTGGATCCAAGTGGAGGACATGGCTCGAGAAACATTAAAACATATAAATGATATAGCGACATTATGATCACATGCTTCCTAAAAAAACAATTAAATTTGCTCAAAGTGACACGCCTTCCCCCCTAACATACTAAACTCATTTACACCAGTCAGCTCTATGGTGCCCTGGGAGAGGATTTTTCAGAGGAATCCTATGAATCTATTAACCAAAACCTTGCAGAATTAGTCAGTGATGAAAAAAAAACCGTAAGAAGTATCAATTCAAGGCGTTTTTCTGACCTTCCAGAAGGTAAAATATTCAACTGTTGTACAGTTGAATTAGGTGCTGATAATTGACTTATGAAGTTTTTAAAATAGTGCGATGTGACAACTCCGGATTCTTATCTTAATTTCGCTGTTATGTACAGTTGCAACTTGTAAGCATAATTCATCTTTGTAATCTGTTCATACTTCCCGTCAATTAATTGCTGGAGCAGCTTGGCTATAACGTCTAAATTTTTAGTAATTTGCAATATGAGAATCATCAAAATCGTCACGATCCAGTTAGGGAGACAAAGGAGGGAGCGAGGGACTTACAGCTTCAATGTCAATTTTGTAGACCCAAAGCTTTCTTCTTTCTCTGCAGCTTGTTCTATACGCCACAACAACATGACCAATTGCTAGGAGTAGAGAGCAAATAAACAAGGCAATTTCCATGGCTCTAACATATTCTCCTCGGCCCGTACTTGAAACTCTAAACACGCGTGGTGCCTTGAAGGAAACATAAATTAGTGATGACACAGAACAGATCGTTGTAATCCCCAGGTATGGTCCTGTTGAGAGCCTTGGTCCATCACACAAACTATAAACACCTATAACAACGACAAAAATGTTTTTACTAATCTTCGCATAAAAACATTAATAACAGGGGAGACATACAGAACAAAGAATGAAATTGACTGGTTTATGATACTTACAGATGATGACAACTGATCTTATAATGGATATGAGGGGTATGTCAACGAGGGAGTAACGAAAATCATAGTTATTGAAATGAGAAGAGAGTGTCTCTGATGATAAAGAAGAAGGGGAGAGAGAGGCAGAGAGGAGAGAAAAAGGAAGGAGAGTATCGGCTATAACAAGAAGAATAGGAGCAGAGAAAAGAAGGAAAGAAATTAACATGGTGATCAAGAAGAATACAGTCTTTACTCCTCTCAAAACCTTTTTTGATTTCTCTTCTTTTGCGAAACCCATCTCTTCTTTTTTGAGTTTTTGTTGCTTCTGCTTCTAATTCGTGAAGGATCCTACCAGGTTGTGCTTGTAGACAGAAGAATTGAAAAGTGAGAGACTTGAGGACTTCGCTAAAGTCATGGGAGGGAAGGGGCTTAAAAGGGGATGGTTGAGTTATATGAATTTAAAGAATATTTTAAGGGAGAATTTGAAATGAAAAAATAATTGCCATGGAAGGAAGGTGCTGCAGCAGGCCAAAAGGTTATTATTTTGACTGGACTTGTCCACTGGGACAAGGATGACAAAGACTTTGGAACTTTGGACGCGGAATTTAATAGTCAAATATAGCATTCTGAAGGAAAACCACACACAAAAAGAAGTTGTTAACGACAATAACTACAAATGTATTAAGAGACAATTAACGACAGTTCATAGGTTTTCTTATTTATTGCATCCAGTAGAGGTAGAAGTCTCTGCTGTATTTTTTCCCTGCTTTGTTTGTGGCCTTTTGGTTTGGCGAGGAAAATACAGAGCTTGACATCTAATTCAATTTCACGTGCAAGATATTAATGAAAATAGAGCGGAAAATTCTAGCAGTCACAAGATGCTGTTTCGTATGTAGTTTTGTTTTTGTATTTTAAAAATATTTTTTTATTTTAGATTAATTATTTTTTATTGTTGTGATGCACTCTCATTCAACCATTTGTATTTATATGAATTAGGATTCTAATTCATGAATCTCTCGGTTAGAGGATCAAACCATTTGTTCTGACTTTTTTTCAAATTCGTTACAATAATACTAAACAGATAGGACCAGGAATCAATATGTTCGAGGCTCCCCCGATGAATTGAGGAACAATCTCCTTTCCTTTTTTTTTTTTAGCCATCATCGTTGCTTATAGACAGATATCCTGTGTTGATTATTCTTTCTTTTTTATTTAAAACTAGAAATGAATCATGCTTAACGACCACAATAACAGTCCATGACTGCATGCTGTAATCGATAAATATAATAACCCATACCAATCAAGCTAGCGGGCATGGTGGAACCGACTGGCTGGGATCATGTGGGCACATGCATGCAACAGTTCATCTTTGCGAATCTTTAGGGTTTTTCTTTATAGGAGTCTTGGCTTTTCTCTTATTTCAATTGATTTTCCTTTCTTTGAACTCACGAGTAGTTGAGTGCAGACGAAAAGTAAAAAATAAACAATTCTGGTGATTTAATTAGTTCCTTGGTAGTTAACAACAAATACCAGACTCAATCTGTCGTATGCTGTGACATTATCCAAAACCAGAGATTATTATATGCCTTTAATGCAGTTGTAAGCTAGCCTGTGCAGGAGAGATGGCCTTAATTTTATCCATCTCCGTTCAGTGCATTCTCTTAAGATCCTCAGCACAGTTGAAAACGTTCTACGGCGTCGCGTTGTCTCTTTAGTACTATATCAGAAATTACATTTCAATAGCCTGGAAGCCATGCAAGGAGACCGACTTCACCCCCACCGAATCCCTTGACTGGAAAAGGTCAAGGGGCAGATGTCGATGCTTTAATTAGGTCCATGCTGAAAAATCTATCAAGTCATACGAGAGAAGTCGAGATAAATGACTGGTGAAAATACATTAGCAGTATACCATCAGAATCCCAATATTGGAAAAGTTTGATCGAATATATTGTTTAAATTTCATTAAGTTAGGGATTTGAACGAACTAGCCAGTGTTTTTCAATTGAATGGATTAATCTGACCAGACAACATGTTAAGTGCAGGAGTATGTTTCTCTCGAAAGCACATGAATATACATCATCTCATGGGTAGGCAGCTGGGAGTTGGTGAATGCCTGATGTCTGCCCGGAATTTTTTAACTATTTGTTTCAGAAAACTTACCTCGTTTTCTTCTTCTTGTGTTTTTTTAGTAATGAAAAGCTTCATCGAGATAAGCTTGACAAATAGCTCGATTGCAGCTAGTTTATCACAGAATATTATTAAAATCCAGTAAAAATGTGAGATTAAATTAATTCTACAAAAAAAAAAAAGGTGCGTTAAAATCAGGGGATTCCAATACATCTAATTATGGTGATGTTTCTTTGCACGGTTTTGTGGTCATGCTGCAATGCTTATGGTTTTTATTTTTTTTATGGATTAATTTAACAAAAACCTGTATATATAATTTTATTTTATAAAAAATAAAAATATTTAACCTGTGAAAAAACACGAATCACATAACTAATTAATATATATAAGACGTCAATATTAATAATAGTTCTCTTCACTGTATCAATTTTTTATTTGTTTTAGAAATCCCTTTATTATATCGTTGCTTACGGACCAAGGAAATAAAACAGGACACCTATTTAGAGAGAGACAGAGCAATAGGTGGGGATAAACAGTACAGCTCAGGAAATTTCAGTTGTGAATTATAGAATAAAACCACCTCTGTCTTGCGTAATCGCTTACTTAAAAAACTGGAAAACATTTCCTTTATGGAGTTGCCAAGCATCCTTTATTATACTCGATTTATTTGTCAAAGCCCGCAGAGGTCCGATTCACATTATTTTCAACTGTCTCGTGAAGATATATATATTTTTATTAATACGAGTGTTTAGTTCAGCTTGTGTATTTTAATTAATTTTATAAATTTTAAAATTAATAATTATATAAGTTTTTAGTTAATCTAAAATTTATAAAATTTAAATTCAAAACCTTTAAAATAAAAATCCAAAACCTATCTAATTTAATTACACTCGATTTTCTCGTGAAGATATCATGCCAGGCAGTCGAGTAAGAACCATATGGCTACATGCATCTGGAGCCGCCTTAGCGGGTTACGAGTCAAATCTTGCATATGCCGTGACCAGTTCTAGATTTCTAGAGCAGACATTTTACAAGCATGGTTCACGAGGCTTACGTGTAAGTCGTCATGTTTCTTTGTCAGAAGCGACCATTACAAATGGAGAGTGAAAGAGAGTTACAAAATTGCAAGGAAAATTTGCAGTATTTTCAATCCTAACAGTTGGGTGGCGTTATAGGCTCATTCATGACCAGTGTTTTTATAATTAATTTGTTAAATTCACCGATCCGAGTCAGTGATTTATTTACCTACATATAACGGGACCAAATTCCTCGACGATAGCAATCTTTTTTTCTCACCAAAGCACCAACTCTTGCAAACTGTGAACAAATTATTACATGCGACGCTGGCTGGGTAGTCGGTTTTTTAAAAGTGCAGTAGTTATTATTTTTTTAAAAAAATTATTTTTAATTTTAGAATATCAAAATAATATGAAAATACTACAAAATTTATTTTGAAATAAAAAATTATTAAAAAAAATTATTTTTAAAACACAAAAACAAGTAAAATATTAAATTCATATACCAACCCACGGAGAAATCATGTACTCGATCGATACTTACTTTTCAAGTTGCGAATCTGGCTTCGGTGGCAGCTTAGTGATGTACAAGTTTCCTTCTTACCCATCTTAATTAAGCAGTCTCTTGGAATAAAATAAACTATTTATTACAACAAAAATAAGGAACCATTTACAAGAAACAGATAGAATACGCCAACGATATTTCACATTCGTCACAAGATAAGAAATTACAAGGAAGCTTCCAACGAGGCGGGGAATGATCGATTTCAGGGCAATATCCTAGCCATTTGGATTGTTCTTTAAGCTATTCAAGTTCTTATGCGCCACGTAACAGGAAAAAAGATGGGATTGTTTTCAGAACCAAAACAGAAGTGTGCCTCTGCAGGAAAAAAAAAAAAAAAAACTAAAAAATGTGGCACCTTCGTCACAAAACACTAGAACAGGAAACAAAGAAAAGAAAAATGTGACCCCTGCCTGCATATTTAATTAGCAACACGCGCGCACTACGCTCGGAGAAATTGGGCCCGATGAATACGATGGCCTTGCTATTATATGCTGTTTGGCTTTCTAGAAAGCATGCGAGAAAATTAAAAAATTAGCGCATCACGTATATATATTACATTTCACACCCATTATCCACGATTTATTTATTTCATCAATTTTTTTTTAAAAAATATTTATCATGTTTGATTGAGGGGCGTTTCTCACCGCACTTGCGAGCAGAACTGTTCAACAAATAATAAGGTTACCGACTCACTTCCGAGTCATGCCGATGAGGAGACCTATTTGAAAAGGAGGAATTATGACTCTCTCATGTGCATGAAGGCATGGACCGGGACGATCCGTGATGCTCATTCTTGCTTTGTTGATCTTTGCCCTCGATTTTCTGATTTACATTTACACAATCCGAAATTTAGTGATTCTTATTTTACTATTAAACGAAATACACTGACGATGGCATGCCGTGAAGAGAACCATGTTTCTAATCTGGGTCCTAAATAGGATTCCATATGGTTTTTCGCCAGCACAGAATCCTGCGTAATGTTTGAAGATAATCTAAATTCTTCTTCACCAGAACTTTCATGTCCTGTAAAAAAAAATCTCATGTTGTATGATATCGTTCCCATGGCCCATCATAAAAAGCCCATTTTACTTGAAAAATAATTTTAACACGGGCCTAGCTTCAATAGTATTTTTGCGCAATGCGTTCATCATTGTTATATGAAACCCAGCGAGCTTGTGTCTTAGCCATGTTTTAAATAGGTAAAACATGATTTTATAGATGACCGGATTAAATTTAAATAACGTGTCAAGTTAATTTAAAATTTAAATGACTCTTTATAACTTCGGTGAGATTTAATTATATATATATATAATTTATATCCATGTATTGTATTTTAACTTTTACATATGAGATAATTATATATAATTTATATATATATGAATTATTTTTTAATTTTTTAATATAAAATATTAAAATTCAAAATATTTTTTTAAAATTTTATTGGGTTCACCCGGTGAACCCGGTCAGGTTTGATAAATAATCAGAGTTCAGACGCCAATAGAAAAACGGCTCGCCGAAGGCCGAAAGAATTTGAAGAAGGAAAAGGCTGCTTGTATACAGCGAACTCGGCACGCGGAGATAGCCAAGTCGAGGTGAAGCGTTGAACGCACGCAATAGGAAGCCTCTGTTTGGTTGCTCAGAAAGACAGGGAAAGAAGTAAGAAAGTTGCACTGTGATCTGGTTTCATCACTGTTGTCTTGCGCTGTTTAGTACACTTCTCTGTTTCGCTTTAGTTTTCGCTGTTTCTTTTTAGTCTTTTTTTTTAATGCATAGATTTTACCAGCTATAAAACTACACCAGCTGTTCAAAAAACCATAATTCTCGGACTTTGAGCTATCCTTTCTTGGGCAGTTTAATTGGAATTTGCTGACTTATGAAACTCTTTGTGATGCACCCCAGTTGTTCGATGAAAAGCGCATGTCAATTATTATTAATTGTTATTGTTCTTGGTTCTGTTACCAACTGTTCATGGCTTGTAAAAGAAATGCCAGCATTGTAATCCTAATAGAGCTGCATTGTGTTTTTCTGTTTAGAGAAGTTTAACTCGGTGACGCTTGCAATGGCGGCGACTAAGACCCGAATAAGCAGCTTCTCTCGCAATATATCAGCTGTGTCTGCTCCTCAGTTGCCTGGAATAAAGTGCGGTCCTAATGGCACATTCTTTGTTTCATCTGGGATACCTGACCTTGACAGTAACCTCTCTACATTACTTTTCTCTAGTTTCTTGCACTTACTGGAGGCAGAGTTCTGTTAACAACAATCAAATGAATTGATATTGTTTTGAGTTTTTCTTTCTTTTGTCTTATGTAGAGATACTGGGTGGTGGGTTTCCTTTGGGAAGCTTAGTTATGATAATGGAAGATGCGGAAGCTCCTCATCACATGCTGTTATTGAGGAATTTCATGTCTCAAGGACTTGTTCAAAACCAACCTCTTCTTTATGCCAGTCCAGCTAAAGACCCTAGAGGGTTTTTGGGTACTTTGCCTTGCCCCTCATCATCTAAAGATGATAAATCCCGTAATCATGATACAGAACAGGTGCTCTCGTTTTCATACTGATTTCTACCATGCAGTTTTTATTTCGTTTTTCTGTATTTGTTTGATTTTTTTTCTTTTTTGTTTGGGTGACATGAGTTTGTACCGCATATCTAACTGATTGCAGGAAAAGGCACTGAGAATTGCGTGGCAGTATAAAAAGTATTTCAGTGAAAATCAGCAAAATATTGATAATCATAAAGGTGAGCTTTTTGGGCTAGCCATTTCTTTTGTAGATTTAATACACTAATCATGATTTGCATCTTTGCATAGAATTGATGTTATGAGATAAATTGTCGGAAGTTGATCACTTGGAATAATTTTCAAGCAAGCCTGTCCAGAATAAACATGTTTTCTGAGCGTGCAAATTCACTAGCCTGCACTTCATAGCTTTGATAAAAAGGGTACCGTTATTTTTTGTTATCAGCAGTTTCAGGTATTTATGCTATAATGCTTAAAGGGTAAGCAAGAGGTGCAATACACGTTTATTGAAAGCCTCTCTTACACTGTCATGGATTCAAAAGAATTGATTATGAACACAATAATGGAGAAATTGAACATTTAGGTCAAGTATAAAGACAAAATATGACATCGTAAAAACAGGGTGCAACTTTGTTGTCCTTGCCATGCTGATCCAATAAGGAATCTAGATATGAAGCTGTTATTGAATGATTGACCTCAGATGACGAGTTATTTAATTTGATCTTGCATTCAGCTTCTGTTTGAGAGTCTTTTAGTAAATATCATGTCTGTTCAGTGGTGGGAATGAATGAAGATAAGTCTGGCATCCTTACTTAGTTATATTGCAGATAGTAATCAAGAGTTTTGCAATGATTTTGACTTGCGGAAACCATTGGAGAAGCATTTTTACAGTGGGCAGCGTGTAGACTGTGTCAGCATCAAAGATTCTCCTAACCTGGCCACTCTTCATGACCGTTGTGCTACATTTTTAGCTCAATTTCCAAGGTAATGCTGTATGCTTCCTTAATCAGATATCTTAGGCAAATACATTTTGGGTTTTAACAAAATGTCAAACATCTGAACAAGGTCTGCAAGATATCTTGATAGCTGAACCATCTTGAGTGGTGACATTATAAATGTTTGCATGATCACATAAGCTTGTCTATCCAGATGTGTGGGTGCGTTTTAAGAAATAGTTCTATGTGAAATAGTTTAGCATGCTGCTAATTTTGTTTCATGTTTCTTCATTTATTGTTAAACTTCATCATACACATTTCTCTGCAAATAGAATCGGAAAAGACTATACATGCTTGTGCTTAAGTGTGTGTGTGTTAAAACAGCTTTGGCATGATAATTAATTTCATATTTCTTCATTTATTTGTTATATTTCCCTCGCTTATTTCTCCACAAAGAGATTGGAAAGCTTCTCAAGCTATTTCCTGTTTTTAGGCTTGTTTGGATGATAGTGTCTGGACTGCTATAGAATTGATCTTTGACTATCTGTTTTGGGTTTCTTGTTGATTTGGCTACTTTTCTAGTTTTTCACAAATTATTCTTACCATCTGCTGGTTATTTTCTCCAGAAATGATGGAAGCTTTTCTTGCATGGGTCGTATTGCTATTCAGTCATTATGTGCTCCACAATGTGAACTTTCCAAAATGGTCAGTGGCAAATACAGTTGCACTTGAACCCTATCTCCTCACAACTTTGGTTTATGATTTGCATTAATTTAGACTGTTCCAGTGCCTTTCCTCTTTGGTAAGGTTTTCTAAATTGTAAAAATCTTTTCCTTGGCCTCTTTTAACATGTCAAAGAATCTTGATTGCCATTTATCTTCTTTTTATATTGAAACCCATTACGATTCATTTTTGTGATTCGTACAGGACTTTTGTTAACAAATGTTTCATTGCAGGACTGGGATATGCTTTCCTTCATTAGATCTCTCAAAAGCATGCTACGGTCTGCAAATGCAGTTGCTATTATTACATTTCCATCTTCCCTTCTTTCACCATCCTTCTGTAAAAGATGGCAGCACATGGCAGATGTGTTACTGTCTGTCAAAGCAATCCCAGGTTTATTGATATTCACATGTGCTTTTGTGGTGTTTATTTTAGCTTTCAAAACTTCTGAACAAGTGCCTTTTCCCAGATGAGGACAAGGAATTGGGAAAACTCCTAACTGGTTACCAAGACATGGTTGGCTTCCTTAATGTGCACAAAATAGCACGTATCAATACTCAGGTACAAAATCAGGGTACTTTGCTGTAATCATATGCCACGTGTATTCTCTACTTTGCCATGCATGGGCTTCCAAAATAAGCAAGTAGACATGCATGCACGATTGCATGCACAGATACACATTAAGAGAGGCGTCCTATTCACCTAACCCTATGACATGTCGAGCTTAAGGCATGTTGGATTCAATCGTTGGCCTTGAAATAGTTTAATTCCTATTAAAACATCGCCATATAAACTATTTTTCACCTAAATATGCAGGTTCAATTGAATGTGCTATGTTTACCTGCCATGCATATTATTTCAGAACCATCTTTTCTTCCCTTGAAAGTTCCTTATAGAATAGCAGCTCAAATTTGCAGTTTTTTGTTCTGACTGGGAACTCAGGTCTTTCCAAAGACCTTGTACCATTTTGTTTATCATCATGACTTCAGGGTTACACAGTTCTGCTGTTTCAAATTTTCCACAGGTTCCCATGATTCTTGAGGCAACGACATTCTCAATAAAATTGCATAAGCGACGGTTTTTAGTTTTAGAATGTCTAAATCAAGCCCCCATTGATGGTTCAAGTGGGACTTCATATGGCACATCTGGTGGCTGTTCTGGGTCCTCCAGAAGTGGTGCCCTTGATTTTTAGCGGCATTGCATGCAGACCAACTGGCAAGTGCTTGTCAAAGCAACACTGAGAGTTGACCAGGAATGAAACAGAAAAATTGTTGGTCGTTGGAGGCAGAACACTCGAGGGTTCTCTTGTCTACTTAGCAGTACAATCATCGAATCCACTGTCTTGAACAGTAAACCAGCCTTGAATGCAAGAAAGTGGGTCAGTCTCTTCTGATTATCCCCTTCGGATTTCAATGATCTGTTTTGCTGATTGAATTATCCAAAATGTTGGCAATGACAGAACAACTGTAAATTGATCTTGTAGCTTTGTTTGTGTTATTAGTACTGGTTTGGTTTGTATTTTAAAACAGAGCGATTCATAGGTCGTTGGGAGAATACGAGAAATTGCTTGGCAGTTGACATCATAGCTTGTCGATTAGCTAACCTCTTTTTTTTTGGGTGGAACTATCTAACCGCGAGCACTTATATTGCAGTAAAACTTGGTTTTTTTTTAAAGATGATTAATGACGGTCGAACAGTCCGAATTCAAATAGATATTTCTACGGTATTTAACGATACTTGGTTATAGAATAAGCTAATTCTAGTTACGCAGTTGCATGCTTTCACACCTTCACGAGTTTGGAGAGGTTATTCTGTTTTTGTTCATCTATAAAATGAAAATTGAACGTGAACATATCAATCTAACTGTGTGTGATTTTAAAGAATAGATTTTTTAAAAATATTTTTAATCATGGTTTTAAAAATATGTTTAATTAAAACCTTTGTTAAAAAAATAAAATCAAGATTTGATGCAATTATATATATAGGTTCAATGTAAGAAATAAAAAATATTTAGTTAACTAAAAAGGGGTTTTTGTTTTTATTTTTATTTTTATTTTTTATAGTTAGATAAAAAACAGAAGCGGGAACAATATTATAGGTTAGCTCTTTGCTGTTTGTGCCGGTCATAATTGCTTATGGCAAAGTTTACATCGTCATCTTTTCTTTTTTTTCTGAACACGTACCCTCCTTGTATTATCATGGAACTTCGATGAAAAACTCTTCTGCCACCAAAGCAAAATATACCTTTTTATATGATACTAGTTAACGGGTTCTCCGGAACATGCATCGGTGATCTTGTGTTTTGGGCTGCGAAGTGCTCAGTCTCTCTTTGCTGAATTCTATCCAGAATTTAGCATTTTTTCACATATTAGAAACATATTTTATTAATAAAATATGATAATCAAGTTAATTAAAAATATAAAATAAAACATAATTAGTGGTTTTATTACAAGTTCAGGTGACCTGTCTAATTTTGTTAGTTTGAAGGAAACAAAAAAAAATGGAGGAGGATATTTCCGAAGTTGCTAGTCTATGGTTAAGATTCTGTTCAGGTGACCGTAAGAGGGGGCTTGTTTAGCTTCTTCTTTTTTTTACATTTTTATCTAGCTGTACCATGAGAGTCGTTGGTTGCCGGCCGGGACCTTGTGTTCTATTAGTAATTCCATTTTCTCTCGAACCTACAAAAACTTAGGGAGTCTGGCCACGAGATCCTTGTGGCGCACCCGAGGGAAGCTCGCGGTGGCAGCCACCGTGGCCTCTTCCGAGGATCCGGAGACTGCTCTGAAGCTCTGCACCGCCGTTCCTGTCCGCCTCTATCTCGACACCGTCACTGCCCAAACCCCCTCTATATATTGCCTTTGGTATGTATGTCTTCAAACTAAAATTCTCTTTCCTTCATCGCCAATCCACAGAAACACGATTCACTCTTTAAATTCTCAATTTTTGGCTTAGATTTTGCACTTAGCGCTAGACTTTTTATATTTGTGATCGGTGAAGCTTTTGTTTGGATAATTTATAATTTTAAATATTATAAGCAGTGATATACATGAGAATTTTTAGATATCTTTGGAAATTTTAAATTTGTGAAACATTTATGTGTTGAAAATTGAGAAATATTGTTGAGGTGAATTTATAATGGTGTCTGTATTTTGTTTTGTTGATAGGTTTTGAATACTCGCTGGTTGTCCGGAGGAAGTGTTGAGGGGGAGAAAGTTAAACATGTAGTTCACTCAAGGTCCACTGGAAAACTTCAAAAACTGTGTTTTGAAAATGGAGTATATATTAAGCTTGGGTAACAACACCCTGGGCAGCCGGTGTGCTTTCAGTCTGCTTCCTTAAGCATGCATGAAATCAAATTCTATATCTGTTCTGTCAAGTCAATGTGTGAGATGGGTTATTTGGCCGTTGAGTAATTAATCAGTTGAGTGGTATTAGATGATAAGTTTATTGTCCATACAGGAATATTTAGTACCTGATGAGTCCGTTCAGACAATGAGGGAGTCAATGCTGAGAACAAATTTCTTCGTATGATCAAGCGTGTGAGGTTTTCAAGAAAGAGCTTGAAGACACCTTGTGGCCACCATTGATAAGTTTATTGTTCATGTAGCTCGAACACATGATGGCCAAAAGTTGTCTGTGAGGGTTTTCATTGCTGTCCCTTTAACTGAAAACAAGTTTTGTACGTGTTTGGTGGAATTAAGTTTTCATATACGTACATGCAGGAAATAACTTGTGGGGTTTGTGTTTTAACCTGTATTTAATTTTATCAGCACGTTGTTCATGACAGATACTGCCACTGCAGATCGTCCCACTGTGGAATTGATTGTGAACACCCTACATAGGGTTTTCCCTTCTTTTTTGCTTACAGGTAGCATCGTGGATATATGGTTAACCATATACTTGTTCAGATATTTGTTCATGTATTTGATACTAAGATTACTTTTCGGAGATCCAGCTTATTAATTATGCATGATAAATGACCATGTGCACTCGAAATTTGGTTTTATATGAGATGTGCATTTTTTTTCCTTTTCAAGTGTGCAGGCATCCCTTTCTTCTATCTGTTTATAAGTGGCTGTTCATGGTCTTGAAGAGCTATTGTTAATTGAAATTTCCACGGATTGCATGTGCAGATGGGTTGGTTGATGAAATTAGTGAAAGTTTGCCCAAGGCAAGTAGAGTCAACATCCGGATGGGCATCGTGGTGGGGATGGTGGGCTGTCCAAGTTGCAGAAGCAACTATTGCATTTCATTAATGGGGAAGACATAATGGTTGGTGTTGTTTGGTGCTGGGCTATTCACACTCGTTACTTCTTCGGCGCACATAAATGTTCCTCGTCTAATTTCTCGCGAGTAGGTGGGAATAAACTCGCCTTTTGCCATTTTATAGTAAACAGCAACTATATAATA
>Ga0325414_1001100_pt1 | contig 25139 bp, 23 predicted proteins | sample PopdelMetagenome_8_FD_206183 | JGI IMG/M metagenome (GOLD analysis project Ga0325414, IMG submission 206183) | Populus deltoides microbial communities from Bellville, Georgia, United States - Leaf-PdKOR-R3 | ecosystem: Host-associated > Plants > Phyllosphere > Phylloplane/Leaf | place: USA... | reverse complement strand
TGAGAACCCAAGGACTAAACGATAATTTGTAGAAGCGTGTGGATTATATAGGAAGGCACGTGCGAGTGTTTATCTCGCAATCCAGTTTTTTTGTTGTTTATAGAAAAAAACAAAAATAAAATAAATGAAATAAAATGATAAGAGAAGAAGATATTTATTATTTCTCAACCTTACAAAAGGAAACTATCTCCTGCACTGCTCCCTCACTAGCTAGCTCAAATTTCCCGCTACAAGAAGAAGAGCCTAGCCTCAACTCAACCGCTCTCTCCATAAAATCTAGGGTTTCACTTCTTGCAGTTAGGGCTTCTCGGAGGTTTTTCTCTCTACTGCACTTCTCATAAACTTCTCAAAAACATGGCCGCTGCTTTCAGTGCTCTCTCCCTCTCTCCGTACACTCTCGTATGCCGCCATAACTCTACCAAACATTCCATTTCCTGCTCTACTGCCTCTCCTACTACCACTACTATAGGTCTGATTTCTTTCTTTTTCTCTCTCTTTTTTGAAATAATTAATAGTTATCTCTTCTTTTTAATTCCTTTTTGTGGTTATTTATTTAGGCAGTAGAGGAACGAAAGCGCCGCCGCGGCATAAGAGGAGTGGAAGAATGGAAGGGGCAGGGAAAAGTATGGAAGATTCGGTGAAAAGAAAAATGGAGCAGTTTTATGAAGGGTCTGATGGTCCGCCGTTGCGGATTGTTCCAATTGGTGGCTTGGGCGAGATTGGGATGAATTGTATGCTTGTTGGGAATTTCGATCGATATATTTTAATTGATGCCGGTGTTATGTTTCCTGAGTAAGTATTCTGCCGCATTTCGGAGGATGCTTTAAACAATATATGCTCTTTTTTTAATGCTTAATTGACAAGGGGATTGAATGCATTTTGTTAAACGTGCGACTGAAAAATGCTTCTTTCTGATGTGATGACTCTATAATGTTTGTGTGATGATATGCTCAGTTATGATGAGCTTGGAGTGCAAAAGATTATACCTGATACCACATTTATCAGAAGATGGAGACACAAAATTGAAGCAGTTATTATAACACATGGTCATGAAGATCACATTGGCGCGTTGCCTTGGGTAAAGTTTCCTTCGACTTCTCACAAGTGTCATGTTGACCTTGCCCTTCCAGTTTAAATTACTGTTTATATGACCTTTTTAACTATATCAAAGTTTGTGCTGTTGACATTTGAGTTGTAGTTCTTAATAGGGCATAGTTGAATAGATAGTTAGATTCAATTAAGGGTGAGCCAATACACTGATTGCTCCCTAGTTAATGTAGCCTTCGGAGTATGGCTGCAAAGCTTGGATGAAAAATGAATGGTAACTCTTGGCATCTTGGTTAATGATTCGGATAGGCTGAGTCTAGGATCTTTGATAATTAGCATTTGATGCAGTATTTTACATAATGGACCTTGCCTGTAGCCTGCCTAAGGATTGAGGGATTGTCTCAGTACTGTTCCAATGCTAGTTGCAGTACATCTATAGTATATGTTGACATTAGTGTGCAGTTAGATGAATGTGTTTATTAGTTGAGTACATTCCCTATGACCACTGTGTTGTATATTTTGAGCTTGATATATTGATATGATGGTATCAGACGGTGTGCCATGGGATAAGTGATTTTCACTGAGCAAGTATAGCTGGCACTTCATCGATCAAATGTGTTATTGATGATGATGCCATGAATTGTGATGGTGGAGGTGGTGGCAATGAATTGTTTCAATCCACAGTTTGACTGGATTTTAACTACAGGAGGTTAAAAAGAATTACCAGAAGAGAATTGATTTGATACATGGACAAGGAAAAATAAAATCTGAAATCATTTAAGGGATATGTAAAGAGGGTACATTATGACCCAGATAGATGGTGTCTACGTCACATGTTTAGAAGGAAAAGAAGCAACATTTTGTTTCTCTTGAAATAGTATTTAGCATGTGTGCCTCTACTTTTCTAGATGAAAAGAAATGTGGGATTATTTTTTGCCAGGAACTTTAGCTAAGCAAGCTTAGTTAAAATGCTGAACCTTAGCAACATTGGAAACCAGATTTGGATGATCAATTTTGCTAAAAGTGTGAGGGATGCACTTAGGAAACATGAATCTAAACTTAGTTTAAGGCTTTAATAGTAAGTGGTGTTTGCTGATTTAATATTTATTGGAAAGGTGCAGCTATCTGAGCTGTATCATTTGGTTATTGTTGTAAATTGTTAGTCATGTTTTGATATAGGTATTCTGCTGTGGTGTTTCACTCTTGATAATTCTCTTACTGTCTAAGCAGGTTATTCCAGCTTTGGATCATCACACTCCAATTTATGCATCATCCTTTACAATGGAGGTATTTTGTTGTGGTTCTTACTTATACTTGTGCTGAAAATAGAATGTAATTTGGTTGGCTTAAGCATGCATGTATAAATAAATATGTACATAAACATGCATTGAAATGCACCTTCATGAACTGAAGTATCCCAATATTGCTTATGGGGACTAACAAAATAGCTCATAGTATAAAGTGCTGACCTTTTATTTTTCAGTAGATTGATATTAACCACACAGTCATACTCTTTGTCAATTTCAAATGGCCTTTTAAAATTTTGCACACTTGCATGGCAGCTCTCTACACTATCTTCTTTGTGTTTTATGTGATGGCAAGTCACATTTTGTAGTTCTGAGTCTCCAAGTGCTTCCAAAATGATTTTATGACAGCTCATCAAGAAACGTTTAAAGGAGAATGGGATCTTTGTTCCATCAAGACTTAAGGTGTTTAAAACGAAGAGGAAATTTGCAGCCGGGCCTTTTGAAATAGAGCCTATCAGGGTGACCCATTCTATTCCAGATTGTTGTGGACTGGTCCTTCGCTGTGCTGATGGTACAATTCTTCACACTGGGGACTGGAAGGTAAGTTTGCTTATAGATGCATTTTCTTTTTCCATCTCTCAATGAGTTTGTAAGCTTTAGGAGAGGTTTATATTCTACAGATTGATGAGTCACCATTGGATGGAAAAAAATTTGATCGTGAAACTTTAGAGGAACTCTCAAAAGAAGGAGTTACATTGGTAAGTCTCCAAGATTATGTAGTTTGTTACCATATTGACGTGGTTGTACATGGGAACTTAATTGGTTTCATTTTATGGAACAGATAGTGGTTTGTGTGGGAATGGAGAGAAGCTGAGTTGTAAATTGTGTCATTTCTTTCATGATATAATGCTATGGCAGTTTTGGACTTTGTTTTGGAATGCTTTAGTCTCATGAAGAGTGGCTCTTTCAAAAAAAAAAAAGGTCACTTTCAAGACTTCATGGAGATGGTGTGCATGACACCTGCATGTTTGATATTTTATGTCCAAAGATGTGTGTTTCCTGCAGCGTGGATAAATGATTCCATTAGGTAGAATTGAGAAAAAAGAGTTTAATCTGGAAAAAGTTAGCACTTTTAACATTTTGATGATGAGCATACATTTTATCCTGGACAAAATTTAAAGGAACGAAACCGCAGTGACAGTAGTGGTAGGGTAGTTGCTTTAGCCATCTTGTTTAAGCTTAGACATTGGATGGTTTTTTTGGGCAGAATATTTTTTAATTATAGTTCTGAGGTTGAACATTTGTATCTGACGCCTTATATTTTTAGTCTTGGTATTCATTTGAGTTTCTCATGTTATTTTCTCTTTTTCAATAATGTTTAATGAATTATCTATGATGCTGATTTTACCTGCGGCTTCATCATGAATGCAACTTAAGGTTTTAATAATGCACTCCTCTGCTCAGATGATGAGTGACTCAACAAATATACTGTCACCTGGAAGGACAATTAGTGAAAGTGTGGTAGCTGATGCATTATTGAGACGTATTTCAGCTGCTAAAGGAAGGATTATCACTACTCAATTTGCATCAAATATACACCGTCTTGGAAGTGTGAAAGCAGCTGCTGATTTGACCGGTAGAAAGATGGTATGATTTTCTATTCTTAGAACTAATATTATCACCTTGGTCTTCAAGTGGAATTTGACTTGCTGTTTTGATACTTTAATCATTTTATCAGGTCTTCGTTGGCATGTCATTGAGGACATATTTGGATGCGGCGTGGAAGGATGGAAAGGCACCGATTGATCCATCCACTCTGGTAATTTCTTTGCATAAATATCTGATGTGTTTCTCTGAGAGTTCTAAATTTCCAGAGATATCTTCCACCTCACTCCTGTAGACCTAGTGATAACTTCTGCTGAACACTTCCGAAATTATATAGGTTAAAGTGGAAGATATTGATGCTTATGCCCCAAAGGATCTGCTAATTGTCACAACTGGATCACAAGTAAGTTAATTCAGCTGCCTGATTCCATTTCTGTTGTATCAATTAGCTGGTATGTTGCTGTTGTGTCAGGCAGAGCCGCGTGCAGCACTCAATCTTGCGTCATATGGAAGCAGTCATGCCTTAAAACTGAACAAGGAAGATGTTATTCTATATTCAGCTAAGGTATTATGATATATAATATGCCTGGATTCATCTTTTAACCAAAATTTACTCACAAGTTGATTTCTGATTTGTTTAACTAGTGTGTTTTGTTGAATTTGTAAGTCACTTTATCACTTAATAACTCAAGAGGCATTATTCCTTTTAATCTTTGCTTTATTTCAAACTTCCCTTCAGTAATCCCTGTATGCTAAGATTATGTAGTTGGAGGTGATTTATGGTTTTCTACAGGGTGTAGAATAAACCACGATGTGCTGTTAATGATTGAATCTCACATGACTTAGGATTCTCTCATTATCTAATAATGTCCATGATATTTATGTGTTAGAAGTACCAAAAATGTTGCATAACCTGATGGAAATTTTATAAGAGGTTTTTATATTATGGAAGATGGCCAGCAATGGTGCTCCATTTTGTTCTCATTTCTTTCTTTTTTTCTTCAGAATTGATGATTGCATTTGGTTGGTCATGTTTGTACTTTGAATTTGAACTACTTGAATTAAGCGGACTTTTGATTTTACACTCAACTATGCATGATATTCCTCTATCTTATGATATTTCTGCCACAGGTGTATTTCATAATTTTCAACCTCTGTTTTCCTATTTTTCGAGGTTCTAAAGTTTAATGCTTAGGTATATGGTCATAATGCTAATCATTTTTGTAGTTTCTTGCTGAAACTACTTCCAATTAGTAGATGTGTTTTCAGTTTATATTTTATTTTTCAGGTAATCCCTGGCAATGAATCTAGGGTAATGAAAATGATGAATCGCATATCAGAGATTGGCTCAACTATAGTAATTGGTAAGAATGAGCTGCTTCACACGTCTGGTCATGGGTATCGTGGAGAACTGGTGAGATCTCATATGCCTCTCCTCAGAATCTCACTTATTTGTTGTTATTTAGTTATTATCTTTTTATACCTTGTACTCCTCCATGTGATGGTTCTGTGTCAAGAGTGGAAAAAGAAAAGAACCTTCACATACTGACTCATTGTATGAAGGTTATTTCTTCCTGTTATTTGTGTTACCTTTTTGTTTTGTCATTGTTATATGGAGAACCATGTAGAACTAAGTGCTGTGAATATTAGTTACCTGTTCAATTCTATATTTATTGTTATTTTTGTCAAATTTCTGGAAAGTTGATCTAAACATTGATTTCATTTCTTCAGGAGGAAGTGCTTAAAATTGTGAAGCCACAACATTTTCTTCCCATACATGGAGAACTTTTGTTTTTGAAAGAACATGAACTGCTTGGGAAATCAACTGGCATTCAGCACACTACCGTGAGTTTAGTCTTTACATTTGTTTGGTAATACTACTGTGAGTTTAGTCTTTGCATTCTTTTGGTAATTAGTATGCATAAGATGATCTTGAAGTTCACTATGTTTGCCACAATCTGATGCATTTAGTGAGAGCGTAGAATCTTTCAGGATAAGGAATCATTCTTTCTACTGATACAGGATAAAATAGTTGCTATCCTATAGGTGTTTTAGAAGATCAATAGTATACTTGTAGAGAGGCTGGAGAGCATTATTGTTCTAATCGTGTTGCTTTTCTCTTGTATTCTGTCAGGGATCATTCTCCTTATATACTTCTGTATCCTTTCTTAATAAATTTTCTTCGCTATAAACAAAATGTTAGCAATATGGACAACTGATACTCTTTATTTCTTACTCTATTGTATCCTGTTAATTATATGAATCCAGCCAATTTCCATGTAAATGAGAATGGGTCAACTCTTGGGATGTTCTGCCCACAACACATAACCTCACTGAAAGTGTTTTTGTAGGTGGGTGTTGCATGGTTTAATTTGAAAATCTATTAATGACTATTCCATCACAACAGGAGAAGACTGCTATGTCTAACTGCATTGGCTAATGACACGCATATGATGGATTTATTGTACATATGACATTATATGCAATCTTGTTTTGTTGTTATTCTGCAAATGCTTCAAGTTGCAGACTATGTATTGGCTTGGTAAAAGTGACAGGCACTCTATAATTCTGTCAGGTTATCAAGAACGGAGAGATGCTTGGGGTTTCTCACTTGAGGAACAGAAGAGTTCTATCCAATGGTTTTGTCTTCCTTGGGAAGGAAAATTTGCAGGTTGGTTGTGCTAATGGTTTTATTTAATCAATTATTGGAATTTAATTGAGATACATTCCAAGAAATCTCGTCTGGTATCGCAGTTGATGTACAATGATGGGGATAAGGCATTTGGCACATCAACTGAGCTTTGTGTTGATGAGAGAATGAGAATTGCAACAGATGGTATTGTAGTGGTCAGGTAGATTTTGCATATTCTGAAATGACATCTTGACATTTCCATGTGGCACTAATCTTTGTTATTACTGTAATGATTTCTTGACATTTCTATGTTACAGCATGGAAATTTTACGCCCTCAAAATGCAGATGGGCTAGTTGAAAATAGCTTAAAAGGAAAAATTAAAATCACAACACGCTGCCTATGGCTGGACAAAGGGAAGCTTTTGGATGCACTCCACAAAGCTGCCCATGCTGCACTTTCAAGCTGTCCAGTGAATTGTCCTTTAGCTCACATGGAAAGAACAGTATCTGAGGTGTTGAGAAAGATGGTAAGGAAGTATAGTGGTAAAAGGCCAGAAGTCATTGCCGTTGCCATGGAGAACCCAGCGGCTGTTCTTTCTGATGAACTCAATGCAAAGTTATCTGGCAATTCACATGTTGGCCTTGGCATATCAGCATTGAGAAAAATGGCTGACGGGCATAAAAAAAAAATTCGGGTGGACAGGAAGCAACCTGATGGAAATGGCTATGCAAATTTAGAGAAAACATCAACACAAAATTCAGAAGGTCCTCATATCTCTGCATCTCTGTGTTTTCATTGTGTGTGTGTGTGTGTGTGTGTGTGTGTGTGTGTGGTGAGGTTGTGGATGGGTGGCCGTTTTATGACTAGCCGTACATGAGCACATGTGAGAAAACTAGCGTGGGTGTATGACTCACATCTTAAGGCTTGGGGATTTTTTTTCCATCTCATGCCAATAAGCCAGTAAATGACTGGTAAACAAAAAACAAACAACAATGAAGTTAAGGCTGCATTTGGAAACAGGGCAAGCTGATTGTTGTGGGTGCTCAAGCTTGCTTGTGCTTGAAAAAAAAAAACAGAGCTTGAGCTTGGCTTGAGATGTTGGAGTCACAACTCACTAAGCTACAGAACTTCAATGTTAAAAAACAATAGACAAAAATGGTGATCATTTTCTCAATCTTAATAAAATTTTGGATACATCTGACTTCCAAGTTTCAGTTGACAAAGGCAGGTTTCTCCAGGGTGAGAGCCCCCCGCTTATATCTATGTTGTTATAATATCACATCTAAGTGGGAGGAGGAAGTCCGGGAATGAATTATTCCCTCTTCCCCTTTGTCTTGGTCTCTGATGCAGGCTTCTATATTGTGTGTTCATGAGCTCTGCTAGTTTACATATCTGAGCTAAACTTAACATGCTTTCAGTATCTGTTCTTGATGAGCCTCAACATCATCTAGCTTTTCACAAGACTAGATTTTACTGAACTAAACTTAGAACTGTTCATGACCGACATGATCGGTTTGGTGATTTAAAAGCAACTTCACATTCTCTGTTGTGATAGTTTAGGACCACTAGTTTATTTGCATATGATCTGAATAGCTTCTTGGTGTTGTGATTGAAACTCAGTTACTCTCATTATAAACTATAAGATCATTTCCTCTTGATTGGGTGAGGCATCTTTGTATCCTTCTCCAGTTATGTTATGCAGGTGAGTTTTTCTTTGGAAAGGCATAGTGCCAGCAGCTCAGCATGCATATATATATTGTGTTTTTGACCTTTGCTTAATTTCTATGTTCTTGTAAGCAGAAGTATTTTTCTATAACTTGGGATTTTAAAACCAGTACACTTAGTGGTGTTCTTTTTTCCCCACATTGTAATCATGCAGTTGATGGTTTTGAATTTGAAAGAGAGCTATCTAAAGAAGAGGAGACTTCTTCAAGTCCTAGCTTAGCTGAAGGACATTCCTCCAACTCTGAGAATCAAGATGATTTCAGGAAATCATTCATTCCACCATCCCCAGTCAATGAATTGGTAAAAAGTGATGAAGACTTGGTTCCACCATGGGAGCATGTAAATGAGCTCAAGGAAGATGGTACCATAAGCAGCGATGATGACTCGTTGGAAAATCAAAATTCTAGATCGAAGGGTTCCAGACCTGTAAAACGGAACAAATGGAAACCTGAGGAGGTTAAGAGTCTCATTAAAATGCGTGGGGAATTACATAGTAGATTTCAAGTTGTAAGAGGTAGAATGGCTCTGTGGGAAGAGATATCTACTAACTTGATGGCTGATGGGATCAATCATAGTCCAGGACAGTGCAAATATTTATGGACATCTCTTGCTAAAAAATATGAGGTTTGTTCCTCCATTTCGTACATTTAAAATTTTGGTATTGCATTTTGATTTCTGTTTATTATTGTGGATTGAAGCTCGTATCTGCATGTGAATACCTCTGTGCTAGTATAGATTTTTGCCACAAGTAATCTGTTTTCCCGGACCAATGGCACACAAAAATGGAAATCCAGATCATTGTAGGGGTGCTATCTGAATTTCACCAAGTGCAATCATCTGTTCATCCTTCCTTTATCATGTTGCTTAGTGACAACCATTGCTAAAATGAACAGGAAAGCAAGAGTGACAAGAAAAGCCAAAAAAGTTGGCCCTATTTCGAAGACATGGATAATATTTTATCTGATTCAGAGACAATGGCAACAAAATGATCGGAAGAGGCGGGGAAACAGTGCATTGAGTTTTCTGGAAGAGCTTTCAACAGCCTCTTGTTCAAGCAAAGCTAGGCGATGAAAGACCGAAGCCCTCGACTAGAATAATCACTGTCAGGGATTTGCAGTTATAATACAAGCAGGAAACCGAGCTGTTCTGAAGCCTCATGACCGATGTGCAAACTATCTGATCAGAGAGGCCAGCACTGACGAACAAGAAATGAAATGGTTTTGTAGCCACAAGCTCCTCCAAAAATTGGTTAGCAGATATACTAAAGAATAGGGACTGTGATATTTTTTTTTACTTTGGGGGACGTTTAGCATTTGTAAGATTTGATGCAACTCAACAGTTAAAACTGCTTATTAGCCCAGAAGTTTTTCTCAGCTTCTGGGTGTCTTTTTGCCAGTTTCTTTTATTCAATTGAAAGAATTTAGCTCCTGTTTACTCTTTTTCTTCCTTATTATTTCTTTACTCTCGAAAGTTTTGGTGCAAGAAAGCAATAATTTATAGATTCACGAGTGGCTCAAAGGTTGAGAGCTAAGGGTGATGTCTGGTTCCATACCAGGATTTTCTTAAGAAAAAACATGCCCCGCACAACTCGCAGATGAATGGTTCGAGTTCAGAAGTCATTCTTTGACCATGCAAGTTTAAATATAGAATTTTTTTTTTTTGGGGGGGTTAGCACTATTAATTTATTGGCCTCAAGAACTGCAAAAAATCCTGACCAATTCAACCCTTTTACAGGCAAGAGACAAACGAGAAGCATGGTTATAAACCATCAATTAGTATGCAAAGTTACGAGTAATTAGTAGTAAACCGATAAGGATCGACTAATGGTTTTAACTTAATTAGACTAATTGCAAACTTTCCATGGTAATTTTTAGGAGTTTATGCACCTAAAATAGCCTCCGACTTGTGTGGTTTCCTCATTTTCATCAAAACCCTACCCCATTTCAGGTTTATATAACAAGCTCCCTTCCAAATCCTTCAAAGCACTTCATCTTTGTTTTGTCCTGCAGAGTTTCTCTATTGATCAGTCCTAGAGAGAAAATCTGCTATATTCTCCGTATAAGCAAAAATGGCACGCAAGCTCATTGTTCTCGCTCTTGTCTTCGTCACCATTGTTGGGTTGGCTGCAGCTGCAGCACCTGCTCCTTCCACAACTGACTTTCCTCCAGCTGCAGCCCCTGCTCCTTCCACAACTGACTTTACTGCAGCTGAGGCACCTTTAAGCAATGATTTTATCGGTACTGATGACGGTGGTGCGGCTAGTGCACCTTCTGCTGATGGTACCACAGTTGTTCCAGGACCAATGGGGAGCACTGCAGTAGCTGAGGGTCCTTCTGAAAAAGATGGTGCCGCCACCCTCAAGTTCTCTGCCGTTGCTGGAGTTGCCGCTGTTGCTGGCTACTTCTTCTTCTTCTAGGCTAGCTAACAATAAATCTATAAAATTCCTCATCCAAGCTTGATTTGTCCTATTTCGAGGACACGTATTTGATTGTTTGAGTAGTTTTGTTTATTAAATTACAGCTACATATTTCATGGCTTTTATGGGCATTCCACGCCTACATATTTTTTTGTTTGAATAAAGTGTTGCAAGTAAGAGTAATTTGTTGTGGTTAAATATAAGTTCTTTCGATATGCCAAGGAAGAAAGAGTGTTTCATGTCCATCTCATTAAATTAAAAAGGTTTTAATTTGATATCAATTCTGTTTGAAAATATAATAAATATTTTTTAAAATAATATATTTTTTATTTTTTAAAATTTATTTTTAATATTAGCATATCAAAACTATCTAATAACATCAAAACTATTTTTTTAAAAAAAAACAGCAAAGCTTGCTGTTGAATTTGGAGAATATATATATATTGATGATTGATAAGCTTCCTATCATGTCGAACAACCATCGTAGTCTATGGCTTCTGGAGTGTCCTGCGTTAAAAGCCAAAGCTACATCATTTGCCAAGAACTGGATTTTCGAAAACTCCAATTATCCAATTTTGGAGAATATATTCAAAATATGAGCATTTCTTGATCTCATTGTACGAAAAGCATTTCAAGATGAATGTTTTTGGATTTCTCTAAAGGGCACCTGAGAAACTTCCTTTTAGGGTTTGTATCGAAAACAACTTAATTAAGAAAATTCCATGTAATGTTGGATCGAAAAGAGAGGAACACTTTGCTCTTCCACAAAGTTCAACGGTAAAATTGTCCTCCTCTAGCTCTTTTTACATTTTCTTTTTCTTTTTCCAAGTTCTTAAGAGTCTTGGATGGCCGTTCTATATAATCCTTTCATGGGGTTTGACGTAGTTAAATATTAATTCCCAGAATTGATCCTTTCTTGATCTCTTCTATGGATTTTGGAACAACTTCAAAGACTTGTTCATGCTCTTTGATACAAACAATCAATTAAGGGCACTATTAAATTGTTGTGCACAAACTTTATATATATATAAATGCTAATTTCCACCCATAACACTGTAAAATTCTAAAAAAAAAGCACAAAAAATTAATTTTTAATGCAGTTACCGACCAACCCATATCCATAGTTATTATACCCAGCTCGAGGTTGACCCGGCCAAGGGACCGGGTCCCAGGTTTCATGGGTCAACTCGGGTCAATCCGGATCAATCCAAGAAAATTTTTAAAAAAATATTTAAAGTTTTAATATTTCATATGAAAAAATTAAAAAAAAAATCTATATGAATATAGACTATACATGTTGTAAATAATAAAGTTTAAAAGAACATTTTAAAAAGTGTTTTTTATCCCACATTGAAAAGATACTATGTTATGCTTTTAAGTTAAAGTATTTAAATAAAAAAAGTTTTTTATCTCTTGTTGAAAAAACATAACTTTTTTCTTGTGAACATAGAGTATATATACTAAAGGGCTTCAAATCTCACGTTGAAAAGATATTATATTATCCATTTAAGTTGAAGTATTTAAACCAAAAAGTTTTTTTATCTCATATTGAAAAAACATAACTTTTTTCTTGTGAACATAATATATATATATATATATATGTAAGGGCTTCAAATCTCATATTGAAAAACATAATTTTTTTTTGGAAATATAGAATATATATACTAAAAAGTTTCAAATCCCACATTAAAAAAATAAAACACTTTTGTAATATTTATACAATGAGCTTTAAAAAGTATTAATAACCAACTAAAAAAATATAAAAAAGAGGGGTGTAGGAGAAAAATCACATTTGAAAAGAAAAAAACCACCAGGTCTTTCCTGGTCGCCCGGGTCATGGGTCGGCCGAGTCGTTGCACCGGCCTGTCTTTTGGTAAATCCGGACCGATCCAGTCACCGGGTCCTAGATTTACTAGCCAGGCCAGCCCGGGTTTAATAACTATGCCCATATCAACTTGAATACAAAAATAAATGGTAATAGGGTATTCTTCTTAGTAAAACCAATAAACCTCCTAAATGAAACATCAATAATATTGTATAATTATTAAAATCAACCTAATCTAATAAATATTTAGTTGATGAGCTAAACTTAACCAACTTAATACCAAATTTTTTACAAAAAAAAATGATATCATTTAAATAAAAAAAATTAATTCATTGCATTTTCAAAAACCTTGAATCAGTCTAACACCCATTCAATATTATTTGCAAAATTTCTATTGTTTGTTATATAAAGTTAAACATAACCGTTTAAGACTGATAAGCATATAAAAAAAATTAACTATATTTCTCATAATTTTAAATTAGTTGAGGCGCGTAAGCTAATCCAAAAATCATTTTTATAAAAAAAAAAATAAAAAAGTGCATGTAGAACATTATTAAATAAATCATCCAGAAAGCTTAAGAATTGGGATATGGTGACTGTGGACTTGCATTTTCACGTCAATGTTAATAATTATTCTGGTTATGGCCTCATGAATCGAACACGACATGTACTTAAAACTCTAGTGTTAAGAAATTAGACCGAAGTGCCTACGCAGTAAGACATAAATTGTCTAGGCGTTGACCACGACCCATTATTCTTTTACACAGTGAATTCTCCGAGTGCGGTCAGGTTCCTCCTCCTTGCCTGTAAAATACTAAATTATTGCAGCCACGGCGTTCTTATTCTCTTTTCACCACCTTCTCTAGTTTGAACTTTATTTTGTTGTATTTAAAAATTCGTCAATACAACTTCTTCCTCGGGTGATGGAGATCGTAGGTCCAAAGACCTTGTAAGCGGAACACGGCCTTCAAATTTATAAATAGGAATGTTTAATCCTCCATTTTGTATCAAGAAGTAAGATATCTGTCATTTGCATGCAAAACAAGTTAACCTGTTCACTGTCATCTTAGGTCGATATTCTAACATGGTTAACGCTAGAGAATTTGAAGTTGTTTTTCGCCACCTTGATGAGAATGGTGATGGGAAGGTTTCACCATCTGAGTTAAGTCGTTGTCTAGGTTTGATTGCAGGAGAGTTTCTCGTGAAGGAGGCAGAACTTGCTGTAGAGTCGTTGGATTCTGACGGAGATGGCTTGTTGGGATTGGAGGATCTTGTTAGACTAATGGAAGCTGGAGGTGAAGAAGAGAAGTTGCATGATTTGAGAGAGGCTTTTCGCTTGTATGATATAGATAATTGTGGGTTTATCAGAGCCAAGGACTTGAAAACAATGCTTGGTAGACTTGGAGAGTCAAGATCAATTGATGAATGCGAAGTGATGATAAACAAGTTTGACCTTAACGGGGATGGTGTTCTTAGCTTTGAAGAATTTATGGTTATGATGGAATGATGTTCTTATGTATTGTATTATAGCATATCATGTTCTTCACCAGTTGTTTCTTTTATGGTATTCTTGGGTTCTTCATATCTTGTAAGTTGTAAACATAATGAAAGTTTCTTTTATTGTTTGGATTTCACATTTTTCATGAATTTAATTTCTTTTTATATTTCATATGTTATAACGGCTACAGATGAAGAAAATCTGTGAAAGAAAAGTACATGTAAACTTCTCCAGGGCTGTGATGTATTTGTGAAAGTCGATGAAAACGCAACCTGGTCTTTTTCTTGATCGAGGACAACATAGTCCAGAAATGCCAGCCAAGAAGCCAACTGTTGTTCAGCAATCGGCATCATCAATGCACTTGTTCCAACATCAACTTTGTTGTCTGCGATCTCTCATTCTGTTCTTTAATTTCTTGCTCTTGTTTTCTTGAGGTATATTCTTTTTTCCAGCTTATACTAAAAGTAACCTTTCATTGGCATTAGTGTTTCGGTCAATGAAACAATGAAATCAGATACGAGTAATGGAACAGACGAAGTATCTATGCGATCTTCTTCTGAGGAAAGTCTAGTCATTGCAGATGATCAATTGGTTGAAAACAGCTTGGATGCTGATCAGTCTTCCATAGTGTGCTTCTCGAGACAAATTTCTGTGGCATCGATGTTTCAGTCAGTGAAACACTGAGCTCATCAAGTATTGTAACCTACAAGGTTTCTAATCCATCTTATTCCATGGAAAGTCCTGTCATTGAGGATAATCCAATTGCCAAAAACAATTTGAATTCTGATTAGTCTTCCGCAGCATCACCAGTGAAAAAATCCCAGGACATTGGTATGAATGGTTAAACTTCTGCAGCAATTTGATCAATGATTCATATACATTTTTCAAAGCCTAGTCAAAATTATTCAGTAAAATGTTCTGATCATGATTTTGTGAGCATATGTCCCGAGCTAAAAGTCTGTATCATATGAACCTCTGCGTACTGGAAACCGAGATGAATAGATATTGACTACTCTATGTTTTCTGCTATCTTTACAATCTCATGTTCAATTTCGCTGTTCTCGGTTTGGGTTTGCAAGCTGCTTATATAAATAAATCGTACTTCCATTTTTTTGCAGTTAGCAAAGAGAACTTTTATGAGTGTCAATCCTCGCTAGGATCAGACTCTGATGATGATTTTTTCAGTGTCAAAGGTGGTAAGATACTGTTCCTCCTTAATTTCTTCAAATCTCTTTCTTGTCTCGATATCAAGTGCAAATGAGTTCAAGCATGCTTCAAGAATTTCAGGTTCCATGACCTAAAAAACAGCACCCTCCACAAGCTCTCTGAGAAATAAATTTTATTGATCTTATACTCTCTGTTCTATGCGGTTAGCTCTATCATGTGGCGGGAAAGATAATAGCCAGAAAACACATCAATCACCCGAAAGAATTGGCACTTTCTGGCAATTTTCTGTTGGTGAAATACTTCTCGTTGGCAGTTGAGATCAGGTTTTGACCATCTTCAATTTTTTGATATTAACATTCAGGTTATAGCAATGCTTCGTGCCGCCAAAGCAGCATGAAGGGATCACCCCAACTTGACGAATTAAGCGGGTTCCAAACAGGAGCCTTGTCCAACGTAGGGAAGGGAGAAACAAGTAGAGCTAAAGATGGCAGCCTGCCATTTATAACCTAAAGATGGAACTTCAACTGTGCCTAGAGAATACCCTCGAGTTCTCAACAGTAGAGCGCCATATGTTACTGGCAATCTTAAGCAGGAAAACGCAGCCAGAGGTAACTGCTGCTTTCCATGTTGGAGCCCAAGCCATGACTCCAAGGAGAGGAAAAGGCAAACCCCTCCTAGAAGTCAAAGATAGCCAAACGTCGGGTACAACGTAAATTGGTTTGAACGCGCCACGCACAAAATGGGAAAACCTACGTTTCTTACCAAGTAAAGCACAATAATTTTGACTGTATATAACTCATTTTTTGAATGCGCCATATTTAACTCATTTTTTGAATGCATTTGTGAATGGAAACAGCCGTCGCCACCTAGTAAAGCACAATAATTTTGACTGTATATAAGATGGTAGTGGAGTTGATGAAGAGAATTAACCATAATATTAGAATTGCTTCATTAAACACTACGTAAGAAATCAAAGTTGCTAGTACAAAATTATCTCAAAAAAAGAAGGGGAAAAAAACCTAGCAATGAATGTCCGAGAGCCTAGGATATTTTTATGGAGTAAAACCAAAAAACAAAATGCACTTCACTCTGAACTCAATTTACAGAATATATATGTATATTGAACTGATAAATGAAGGTAGGGGTGAGAAACTGCTAGCAAGCAATGCCAACTCTCACAAATTAATCACATTTTGTCTATCTAGAGGAGCGACACATTGCCACAAGGATTGATAAGCTGGAATTTCTTTTGCATCAACCCCGAGGGTGGAGAGGTTGCGTCCATACTCCTGATAAATTACATACACATAAGTCCAATAGAGCAAGACCATTTTATTTCCAAAACAGACACCAACTGTTCCTCTATGTGTGTGGAAGTGCCTGGCTGTATGCATACTTGTGCTTACAGGTGTGTGACTTTGGGTTAAAGACAATGGACAATGCTCACCTGAATATCAAGGAAATATTGCATGCATAGCTTGTCAGTATCAGATACAGTGGGGTCTGAGACATCTGAGCTTACTCCAGTTCGTCTTTGGGCACCCTTCTTTAATCTCTGGAGTGAAGATTCTGTCTTCCTAGCCTGAGCATGACAAACAAACATATTAAAGTCGGGAATATCAAAATAAAGGCCAAGTCAGAAAAAAATAATTTAATTCAGACACTAACCACACTGACGATTTCAGCAACCATGTCATAATAACGACCAGTAATTGCAGTAGCAGCACCATGCCGTAACTCATTCATAGTCTCCTTAGTCAAATATGGGCTATGTTTCTCTGTATCCAGAAAATCCTAGAAGCAAAGTCATGGGGTCAATGCAAAGTTTATAATAAAACTAATCCATGATTATATCAGTATGTTTGAAGCTCATGTTAAAATATATTGACATAGGACAAGCTACATGCCTACATCTATGGAAGGCTGGAGCCAGAGCCTTAAAAAAAAGAGGAGTCAAGGCAGGATATGTAATGACTGAAGAATTATACAAGAGCAGAAATCAAAATATTAAGTACTTTAACGGCATTAGATCTAAAAGTCAATATTAGTGGAAGTAATTGAATTTTTTTTCTTTGAATAAAAAGTGAATGAGTTTATCAAGCCTTGAAAGATCAGGTACTACCTTGTAATGATCATTTGTGATGAGCAACTGAGCCAAGCAAGCATTTGCATGTGCATGATTATTAATTCAGTGGGAGTGTTGTGTCCATGGTCAACCATGCACATATACTTAGACAGTATGGAAGGAGGTCAAACAGACTAATGAGTTTACCAGCCACATCTAAGGAGTGCTATTTAAAGGGTAATACAACAGTTACAAGCAAAGAAGATTATATATACCTTCTTTAACGGAGTTAACAATCCTGACACGTAGAGTGAATGTCTGGTAGGAATAGGCTTATTAGTCATCCTGAAAGTCGTAGCAATTGCCTTCACATCTTTCAAGCCCTGTGCAAAAACCTTTGTTACTAAATATTCAAAACACTAATTGAGCTGAGCCAGGAATAATGTTTCAATATGTTGAATTACCAGTAATGAAGAACTTTTATGGAAATATTACATCTAGAAAAGATTCAAGGCAGAAGGAAGCCAAGCATTCTCAAACAAAGTCAATCCCAATTACAGCTCACCTTAACAGCCTCATCAACCAGTGACTCTGTGATTGCATTGATAACTAGAGGTATTAAACCATTTAATGACTTCCCACCTTGTAAAATGCTTTGTTTCACTAGATCAAGTATGTCGATGGAACATGAAGATAGAAGCTGAAGTACATCATCAAGGTAACCTCCACAAACCTCTGTGACCAGACAATTTATATCATGAATAATCTGCAAATCAAAGAACCTCTATAAAAATACTGGTTAAGCACAAGCATGATCATTCATGCATATACCATTAATACAGCTAATAAATGTGGCAACTATTATATAGGAATGTCTTCTAAATCACAGTAACAAGACAATTAAAACATTTCATACACACTAGCTATCATCACAATAAATAGTTATAATATAACATAATATGGTGCAGGTTGCTTCATTAGCTGGTAAAATAAACTAGGTAAAGAAGTTACTCTCTTTAGCATCATTCTTCAAGTAATGTGAAAAATAAAGTTTCAGTTGTGGGATGATAGTTCACATAGAGCAAGTCTAACTTCATGTCTAACTGCATGTCTCACTTAATGCAAATTATATGTCTCACTTGAGAGCAAGGCCAAGCTTTATATGTGTACATGTACAAGGGATGGTTCGCATCAGCCAGGTTCGCACTAGACTGCAAAATGGATCGGAGTAGGGTGTGTAAATCTATAAGATATCAAGACCTTTGGAATACAACATTCTTCTGATCGTGATTTCAAGTTTCATATTCATGTCACAAAAAAGACATAGTAGAATCATGACATGACACTTACATAGAGAAAATCACTGGGAACAGCTGAAGCTGCCCATTCATATCCAGAGTTGGAGCTGGTATTACCCGTCTTACGAGCATCCAGACCAGATGACAACCAATTTGAGAATCTGCAAAACATTTGTGAGGAGTTATTCAGCAAAATGAATATAGATATTCTTTTAAAAATATTAAAAAAAGAAAAGTATTCAGTCAAACATATAACAGCAGTCAATCATTGATACATCATCTGAATGGACTCGTCCATTCTCAATCAAACTGACCTTGACAGAAGCTGCAATGTTAAGCGAAGAAACTTGTCAGCACATGAGAAAATGAGAACATCTTCTCTCCAGCAAGATCTCAGGCTCTCCAAAAGAGTGATACTTTGTTTTAATGTTAAATCTTGGGAATTCCAATGGCCAGAATGTGAATTGTGAACTGGAATAAGACTGGTTGCTGCAAGTGCAGATTCCAGAGCACCAGCTATTTCCTGGAACCTGTCTTAATCAGATGCAAGATCAGCCTCGTGACAGGATGTACCAGTGCACAAAATGAATTTAGACCAACAGCAAAGTCGGCTCAAAATAAACTTTGAAAGACAACTTCAAAAAGTCATGCTGCATACCTCAAAGAGAAATAAACCCCAACATTCCATTGCTTCATGAACTCATTGTAGATGGCTTCAGCTCGAAATTTAGTAACAGAAGATCTGGATGGACAATAGCCTTGCATGAAAATTGGATGTTATAAGTACAATGAACATCATATATTTTTGAATAATCAAACAGTATAATCATATCAGCCTGCAACTTTCTTAATCCTAAGGGAGTAATATAAAACAGAACTAAGTGGGGAAAAAAAAAGTGTCGTGTGCTACCTTCAAGATGAGCCAAGAAGTCTAGACTTGATTTGTAATTTATCAAGAATTCAGTTGGTCTTCCAGGGGAAAAAGCACCCGGTTTTCCCTTTTGAATTGCAGAGAGAACCTCTTTCAGAATTGAATTAGCCAAGAAGTCAAAAACATGCAACCCCGAATTTTCTGAACAGAAAAAAAAAAAAAAAAACAATAAGTTGCATTCATAGTGAGTATATTTATGTGATGTCTTCAGGATGAAGGGGGTAAAGGTTATGAAAAAAGCATATGCACCAAAATAAGAGCAGGATAAATTGCAAGTATACAAGTAAATAGAAATTATTCATCAGGGGCTCAGCAACTTCAATGCTTGATGTAAAAATAACTGTTCATTGAACAAGCATGTACCTAGAACATGCAAGTTAAACAGGGTGACTGCAGGGGAAGAGTTAACACCAAAAAAATGACACAAACTCGGACAACTTGGCCTTCCATGCAATGGAGACCAGTGACCATGGTAAGAAGCAATGCAGCTTGGACCAGAGGCACAACAAGAGAAAGATGTTTGACAAGGATTGATAACTCAACTCCAGGCCCAAAACAAAAGTACAAACATTAATGTTTTTTATGACAGGCCAGATAATTAAAACGAGGCTTCACCAGGTTGTAGGGGTAAAAGTGATAAAATAGATATAGAAAATACCTGCAGAAGATATTTCCAAAAGGAATTTACAGTCCTTGTTGATACATGTCTTGATTTCTTGATAATCATTTTCAAGTCCATCTCCAGATGCCCCAACAGCCACTTCTGATAGTCCATGTGGAATGATCTTCTGTACTAATGGAGCCACAACAGTCGTGCGGAAGATTTCTTCTGCGCTGCTGGTGTTATCAATAGCAGCATATGCACGTAAACAATTATAGATTACACATTCATCCCGGTGTTCCAGCCCATCTACAAAACAATGTCCCAAACTTGCGTCCAACAATAGGCTCGCACTTTGAATCCTCTTCTCCATGTTCTGAATGAAAGGGAGGTTCTGTACTGGCATAACAGAGAAAAGACATGAGCACAAATTGTACAACCTCCAACGAAAATATTACTGACTTAAATACATTTTATGAATTGTATAACGTTTGCTTCTACAAGCAAAAAAAAAAAAACACATAAGAATGAGCAAAACAGACCTGTGCATGAGCAATGTAGAACTTAAGTCGATTCATCTCGCTGGCAATTCTCTCCAAAAGCATGCTTTGAGTCTCTCTCACATTCGTTCCATTCTCAATGCTGCCATTGCTCACAACATTCTTTTCCGCCAAATTCACATCTCCATTCGACCAATCAGTAGGAACACTAGGTAGCTCCTTTATCAATTTCTCAACCTGCACTCGTCAAAATATACAACTGAGAATTACTAAAAAAATGAAACAACAATTCAGCATGTTGAAAAACCTAATAAGCAAAACAGACCCTTTAATTATCAATTCCAATTCTACATGCTTCTAAGATCTAGCATCTTTCCACTCTACAAAACGCACTCATTCTCAAAACGACATTCCAATTCTACACAAATTGTAGTTAGATCTATTACATTAGACAGTATTTCCAAAACAACGGAATCCAATCAAACAAAACGACCTTATACCTTAGAAACAACATGAAACGTATCCAACAGCAACTCCAAAATCTCTCTAGTGGCCGCCGCCTCCGATCTCTGCTCCAATCCGTTCTTCAAAGCCACAAGAGACGACTCCACACTCCCTCTAAACCCTTCAATCTTCTCTCGGAGCTCCAATAACGGAGCCCGCATCCGAACGACAGCAGAGTCCACATCAACAAGTTTGGTACTTAAATTAACAAAATCCGCGTAATCACGGTTGATTAAATCGATTAGTTCGTGGTTTAGGGAAGTTAAGTGTGCTTGGAGTTCCGATCGGAGAGTGTCGAAGGGGACAAAAGTTCGGAGCTCCGAAATGTAAGAGTCGGAGTCAAAATTTGGAGAGAGGAAAAGGTCCGGTTTGAACCATAACGGGTGGGAATCTAGTGGGTCCGAGAAGAGATAGGCATTGGATCTTGGAGGTGGCGGTGGTGATGCTTGGATCGGATCCACTGCCATTTTGGATGCACGTAGAGAGGGAGAAATTTCGTGTGATATGGTTTGTTTTGGCTATTTATGTAGCGAGAGAGAGAGAGAGAGAGACAGGTGGGCGTTCGTTTATTTTGCAGAAAACCTAAACTTAATCCTCCAACTATGTATTTATTATCAATGTAGTTCCTAAATAGAATAGATTTTTTCTTCTTGTTGTGATAAATGAGATGATTGCAAATTCCTCGTAACTTAATATTATGTGATCCTTTTAAAAATGTTATTAATTAAATATTAACTATAGAGGTGGCAAGCGCTATATTACGCATTTAATCAAATTTTTTTATAGAATAGAAAAAATCCTTAGATGATGATAATATTTTTAATAAAATTAAATGGGTTTAATAAGCTTGATTAATTTAATAACATAATTATATTAAAAACCAACAATGATTAAAAAAAAATGTCTAGTAAAAAAATGTAAATGCTTGCCAATAATATGAAAGATATCTTCTATTTTTAAAATATTTTAACAATCTTATTTGATAATAAAATAAAAATTAAATGAAAACAAGATAATTTTATAAAATAAAATAAAAAATCTAAAACTCAATTACTAGCAAGAAGAATGAATTAAAAAAATCAATTTAAAAAAAAACCAAAAAAGTTGACTCTAATCAACATGCAAAACTCACGTCTTATTTATGAGATCGAGACAATAGTATACAAAAGAAAATGAATAAAACAATAGAGATCACTTTTAAAAAAACTAATTAATGAAAGGTAAAATTTAAAAAAAAATATTAATTAAACATTGAAAAACAAATTTGAGTCAATTGGAGTTAATTCAACTAACCCACAACCTAGTATATGATATTAGGATAACTCAATAAAAAGAAAAGCGATGAAAATCACGAAGCCAAAAGCCCAATAATCTAATGTCGATAGATAAAATAAAATAAAAACTAAAAATAGACTGAAGTCAAATCAAGCTAATTTCAAAACTCATGACCCGGGTCATGAGACCGAGTTACCCCACAGAAGGCAAACCCATGAAAACTAGAAAGAAAAGTCCTTAATCATCCAAAATTTAAAAACAAAAAAAATAATAAAAAAAATGATGATCAAATCTGGCATAAAATAAATAAATAAAATAAAATAATAAGGGAAAAATTGAAAAATAAAATAATTCAAGAAAAAAGATAAAATAGTAATTAAAAGAATAAAAACCAATTCAGTTTGACAAGTTAACATTTTTGTACCAAACTTTATTTTTATTACATTTCATTCTTTAGGTTTAAGAGAAGAAAGAAAAGGTTATTGGATAATGCAACAAGAGAGAGGAAGTTGTTAGTTGGTTTGGTTTTAGAGATAAAAAACATTGATTTTGATATTAACGAGTTTCTTTCAATGAGAGGAGTTTTATTAAAGTATTTGTTGGCTTTTATCTTGCCTAAAAAGTACATCGAGTCTCAAAAAGGTTTTCGAGTTGATTTTTCCTTTTTTAACATATTTTTTGCTAATTTAAACCCATAATAGGTTTATTAAGTTTTTTAAAGTGTTTCTTTAGTGTTTTAAGGTTGAAAATAGTTTTTTTTGTCTAAGGAATAAAAAACACGACTTTTCATACACATGAGGTGGCTGACGATGATTGAAAAGAGTTTTATTGGAGTGTTTTTTAGCCTTTATCTTTCTCGAAAAGATAGATGAGGTTCTAGGAAAGTTTTTTTAAATTTGAGTTGATTTTTCCTTTTTTTTACAGATTCTGGGCTAATTTAAACCCAAAATGGGTTTAAAGAGAAATCAGAGGCATGTTTTTTTGTTCAAGAAGTCAAAATCTGACTTTTAGCCACTTAAAGTGGCTAACGAGGAAACTAGAGTCAACATATCGTCTACTAATTAGGCCCTTGCCTACCCACACATGCATGTCCATCTTTCTTGCTTTTCAAGCTATTTCTGTCAGCTAAAAACCCTTGAGTTGTCTTTTCACATTGTATGTATCAATCAAATCCTTGGCTTGTGCGTGTTTCTAGTACCTTTTTTTTTTATTAACGTAGATGTTCGGGCCAGCTTGCGCGTACCTCGACTAATCTCACGAGCCCTGAAGTTAATGACCATGTAAGCCTCCAGTGGCCCTGAGGTTTGTGAAACTCGAACTGGTGATCTCTAGAAGTGTTTCTAGTACATTTTTAGGTTTATAGATTCTGATTTCTCTAAAAATTGTCATTGCAAGAAAGCAAGGAATTCCTAATATATTCCTAAACTAACCAAGCCAAAGCATCTAACAATTACAAACGTTTGCAGAATCCTACGAGAGTATGCTTGACATAGATCCCCTCCTCTAATTAGGGCATCCCATTGCTTGCACAAACTTACTCTGAAGGTCAGTGTCATGCATGCATATGAAAAATTGAGTTTTTCATATCAAAGACTCAAGATGGTGGAAATAATTAGTTTTGCTAGACACAAAATTAAGTTTAAGATTCTCTTCTTGGTTGAAAAGGTCGTGATTGATCATCGAGCATATATACTTTTCTACCAGAAAAACATAGGAGTTCAAGGATAGCAAAGAGAGACAAGATGTTGAGGCCCATACTTTTAATATTTTATTGAACTAATTATCATTTAATCAGTATTTTGTTAAAATCAATATCAAGCCATGTCACTTTACTATAATATTCGATACAATTAACATGGAATGTAGCTTAATTAATTAAATCCTAGATTTCCTCTCCCGAGTTCACTAGTTCGAATACTATAAATCTCAGAATTATTAGAGATTTACCTGATCGTTAATTTCAGAAACTCAAAAAATTAATCAACATACACCTAAACCGGTTAAAACACACAATTACTAATATACACACACACACACACACCACGATACAATCTATTGACAAAGTCTTTTATTTTTCTACTCTCTCTCTATTTCAGTTGTTAACAACTTAAAATTAACAATAAATGTCAACTCCAATACGCATCCAAGTTGAAGCGTATCGTGTTGAGATAAGCTTCACGCCCTTTATACCACCCATCCAAGTTGAGATAGGAGAAAAAACATGATCTAGCAAAAACCTTACAGGCAAAATGGCTACTCTACCAGTCCTAATTGAGAGCCGCAAAATTACATGAGAACCCACTTTAGGAGGGAAAAAAAATTAAAAGAAGATGGGAAGCTTTTGTACAAAGGAAAATTTACATAAAATAGCTAAGAGCCTTCTTTCTTCTAGAGCCGCCTTCACCATACAGTTCATTCCATTGTAGGAGCTCTGTCATGTTTACCGACTCCGATGAAACACTCGCACATACCTGTTTAAATACAGGGAAAATATCATAATAACACAATCAAGCAGATTAACAAAAAAAAATCAGTCGATAAAATTTGGTCATCTTTTTTACCCGTTCATGGGCGTCTTTGAAGTCAACCATGTTTAGGGGCCGGACATCAGAACTCCTGCTTAATGCTGGGGCAGGTTTACCTTCTGCTAGAGCTGCAGCCCGTTCCTATAATCAATTGTGCATGCTCGATCATGGACGAAATAATCGTAGAACAATATAATTCTGCTAATAAAACTAGAAAGGCATCTGGCCAGAGCAGCAGTAAAACCCAATACTCAGAACCACCAAAGCAAATTTTCA
>Ga0325414_1001099_pt1 | contig 25150 bp, 11 predicted proteins | sample PopdelMetagenome_8_FD_206183 | JGI IMG/M metagenome (GOLD analysis project Ga0325414, IMG submission 206183) | Populus deltoides microbial communities from Bellville, Georgia, United States - Leaf-PdKOR-R3 | ecosystem: Host-associated > Plants > Phyllosphere > Phylloplane/Leaf | place: USA... | reverse complement strand
GATCGTAAACCTTTTGAGTCCGTTCAAAAAACTCTGGCACGGTCAATATGAAATTCGGTGTAGTGGCCACAAACAACCCTAAAGCATGGTAGCAAAATTTTGAAAACTTGGTGACTTCGGGACAACACTTGTTGGGAACACGTTTTTTCTTGATTATTGCTGCCATGGTTGCGTTACTACAAGATGGAAATTTTGTTGCTAGAGGCTTTTCACATCGATCCAAAACCTTAAAATATCCCGGAACTGGTTCGGGATACTTTGATGGGTTCCAAAAGGCATTTGTGTGTTTTGGAGAATTTAGCATTACTACAACAGCAAGGAGCGTAGCCGCAAAAATGAAAAGGTTATTTCTAGCTCCCATGATAGTGGATGTCAGATATGGATAAATGTTTCAAAGATATTTTTTAAAATGAGGATTATGTAAGGCTAATATATAGACCTAGAGAGCGGGTAAGAATTTTCAATGATTCGTAACATTTTTTCAGTTTCTATTACATACTCATTTAATTATTCATTAAATGAAGACAAAATATGTATATTTATTCAATGCGAGTTAGTAACAACACATTGTTATTGAATCTCTTAAGTTAACTCTCCTATAAAATTTTTGCTAGATGCTAACTCACTTTATTTTACTTTCTAATAATTTTTTATTGGTTCAGGTTTCTTAGTTTATTTTTTTATTTTTTATGTATTTTTATTTTTCAGATAATGTTGATCTTATTGCTCAATATACAGATTTTCAACATGTGTCTCATAATGGAAATATTATCAAAATATACGGTAGAACGGTAAAACAAATAAATAACAACTATATGAGGGCAAAATCCATAAGAGAATTTTTTTTATTAAGGGTGCTGGTGCAAAAGGTGCCACCAACCTTTAACACGTGAAGGAAACTCTAGATTTGCAGCCATGGCTACTACGGATACAACAATGTTGGTATAATTTATTTTGCATCGTAAAACAACGATGTGTTTTGGTTTATTAGATATAATATAGTTTTTTTTATCAATTTTTTTAAAGTTGAAACACAAATATAATATATCACAGAATTTATAACGAAGAAAAATAAACATGTTTTATAGTTATTTTATTATGTTGAATCCTTTTACATTATATGAGAAAGCGATTAGTTTATAATATTATACGTATGTAAGAGTTTAAGACTAGCCTGTTTATATATTTTAGGAAACAATTCAAACGAGTCAATCTCGAGAGTATCCAGTTTATATATTTTAGGAAACAATTCAAACGAGTCAATCTCGAGAGTATCCAGTGATTGTGCCTAATAAATTTAAATAATTCATAAACACGAGTTTATAGCCAGCAGTGGCACCCTATTAATATTATATTAAATAATTCCTAAGAAGGCGCCAATTAGCAAAGCTCTGTTAATTGCACTGTCAATATTACCAGAAAGGATTGCCATGGAGGGTGCCCTAACCATTGAAACAAAAATAAAACTTCACTGCCTTTATTGATTGATGGTATTAACATTATTTTTTTATTATGACTCATTGATATTATTTAACTTCCATTGTTTTTTATTGGACTACAAAATCAACACAATTCAGCTCAAGCGACTTCTCAATAACAGTAATTACGCTAAAGCATACATTTTTATATTAACCCATAAAAAGCACAACAAGACCCTAATCTCAAAGTAGTCTAACAAAAAAGGCTCCTTGATAGGTTAAATACTCGCATAAATATATTGTGATGTGATTGCATAAGGCCGGATTCAATCTTAGCCAATTAGTCTGCCAACTTTCTCGCTGCAAATTACAAACACAAATACAAAAGTGCATGTTTCCAAAACCATTTTTAAATGTGGCCAATTTAACCCTACAATCCTCACCAGACATAAGGTGTTTAAGTGTATTCCTTTGAACAACTGTCTTGTAAACAACAGAAACCAATTGCTCCTCGCATAACCATCTAAGATGAATTAAAATTGACAGTGTACAAAAAGCTTGAGGTGTTTATAATTAATTATATATTTTATTCATGTGTTGATGGTCGATAAAAAATACATAATTGTATGTGAGGAACACAGAATACAAATGCACCCCTATTGAGTTCTTCTCTTGCGACTACGACGAGGCTTTGAAGGTGATGCAACCACTCGAAGACAATGATCGTAAACCTTTTGAGTCCGTTCAAAAAACTCTGGCACGGTCAATATGAAATTCGGTGTAGTGGCCACAAACAACCCTAAAGCATGGTAGCAAAATTTTGAAAACTTGGTGACTTCGGGACAACATGTAAACCCATAATAGATGAATGCTTGAAATTAAGTAAATAGAGAAGAACCCATTTGGTAAAATATAAAAACTCTAACATAAAGTATTAAAACACGCATAACTGGATAAGGAGAATTTAGGGTCGTGTATAAGAAAGACAAAAAGATGAGGTGACTAAAGTAAAAATGTATGAACAAGTGAGGGACAAGAACAAAAAAAAATCTACGAAAACCTGTCAGCCTTAGGAAGAGAAGGAGGGCTAATGGTAAAATGGAAGAAAGGAAAAGAATAAGCCATTTTCTCTCTTCAACACCTCCTCTCAAAGAGAACAAGTAGAGGAAACACGTTCAATCAAATCCATAAGAGAAAATAAATAGTTGAGGGAAGATTAAACACACAAAAACCAAACAAATCTTGGAAGAAAAGGAGAGGGGGCTGGCGGTAGCAGAAGAGAGTGAAAAGAGACGAAAAGATTTGAGGGACAAAGTGTTTGGAGAGGCAGAAAACATAGTTAGGAACAAACCTAACATCCTACTAGCCAAACTTCTAGTGTTTTGGGTAAGTTCTATGCAAAAACATTATCTCTTATATTAGAGTTCTTGTGGAATTTTTCTGGGTAGATGGAAGGTAAGTATAAAGTGTGAAGGGGAGATGAAGAAGGCTGGATAATGTTTTAGAAAATGAAGAACAAAATGACTAAGATAAGGCTAGAAATCCTTTGGTCAGACCTGAAATTAGTGATGGTGGAAAACCTTTTTTATGCTAAATTATGCGTGCATATTAAAATAACAAGTGTAAGATCATACAAGAAAAAATGATGTGTTAAAACTCAAACACAAACAAATTCTTAAGATGAAGTTTATTTTTTGAATGATTGAAATCTCATGTGTGATTATTGATGTAGAAATGATATTCTATATGTAATAGTGATAAAAGAAGGGAACAAATACATGAAAGTGATAGTTTATTTGTTGGACATACATAACTAAAAATTCTGGATAGTGTTGTTAGCTAACGTGTGACCAGAAATTGACCTAGCTAAAGGTAGAATGTGGGATGTTTCCCTTCGTGACAATTGTTGTATTGGACGTTAACTTTTAAATGGGACTAGAATCACCTAAATCAAAGCTATAGAACTTTAGATATTGGTAAAAACCCAAAGATAGGTTAGCTTGGAAAATTCTAGGCATAATGTGCACCAGATCTTAAATTGAAAATTTATGTTTACAACTAAGAGAATTTCGGGTAAATGTCTTATAAAAAATATGTTCAGTGATGTTAAATGCCACATGGAATAAACCTTAATCCATTTGGAGTTACAGAACTCTAAATATGGATAAAACACTAGGGAGGGGTCAGGTTGTACGTTAGAGGACAAACCCGCATGTCATGTATTTCAACGAATTTAAGTGTGTAAATGGTAGAACTGGGTTTAACCTTCTTCATCAAAGTTATGTAATTGTTTCTTAGTATATTAAAGAAATAAACCCCAAATAAAATTGAGTTCTACAACTCTAGTGGGGGGAGAAACTCTAAACAACGTTCTAGTGTACTTATCATGTATTATTTGAACATAATGAGTTTTGATATGAAGTTAAAAGAAGTAATTCTTGTGTAAAGAATGAGTATATAAACTTGTTAAAGAATATATTGATGGGAAAGTATTCGTATAGTTTAGGAGGAACACTGGGTATACGATCTTTTATCTGAGAAGCTAACTCGACCAGAGAAGGAGATAAGTAAAATCTTGTCTATAATGAATGAAGTCAAATTTGAATTTTTGAATTTATGATGAGTACTGAAACATGAAAGTAATATGGATAAATTATGAATAATGTAAGATTGATGTAATTGAAATACTTTCATAATGAGCGAAGGTCCAATGTGGGAATTGTTTTTGAAGTTATAAGAAATCGATGACTTTTTCTAATTGCGAAGGTAATTCAAATTCATTGGTTTTCAAAACTTCAAAAACAATCCCAACATTGGCTTTGCTCATTGTGAAAGCAATTAAAATTCATTGGTTTTCAAGACCTCGGAAACAATCGCACATTGGACTTCACAATAATTAGAAACATTAATTTATAAAGACTAGTATAGTAATGTCGCTGTAAAGATTTTGAGTGATTTTGCATGTTAGTTGATTTACGAGTATGCATATATGTTCTACATAATTACTGTGAAAGACATAATCATCTTTCATGAGAACTCCTATAATTAGGCGATAGATGGACTCCAGAACTTCTGTTGTACATGTAATAGATTTTGTAACCAAAAAAAACAACTCTTTCCTTCATAATGATGTTATTTCGACTTATGTATGTCTTATATAATTAAGTCTTTAGACAAATATCTTAAGTAAGATGATAACTAAGTATTTTTCATAACTAATTTCTATGCGCATTTAGACTAATCTACTCTCTCTCTATCTCTGTCGACACACACACACACACGTCTTAGGATCAACATATATGATTGATTTAATAGGTTCTCTTTTTGTCTAGCGCATGTTTTGAGTTATATTTTTTTGAATGTATATGACACTAATACTGAAGAATGAAATGTATATATGATGTTGAGAATGATTCTAAGGTCGAGATGACATGAAATGGGTGCTAATGTGAATGACTTATGTGGTTATAAAGACTTTGAAATGTATGCAATTATCGATAACTTGGTATGCCTAATTATAGGGGAAACTCTTCCGCAGTGAACCTTGCATGAATCTATGATGTGAACCTCGTGATCATGTGGTCATGCAACCCAAAATCAAGATTGGGATCTAATCCTGAAAAGCCGAAATAGATTGATATGAGTGTGACAAAATGGAAATATGCCCCAAGGAACCAACATTATTGGAATGAAGTAGAATGATGCCACGAAGCCAGTTAATCTTTGATAAGTTAGATTTAGTTCGTTCAAGAACTGAAAAATGCAAGAATCATTCTCACACATTAAAACTAAAAAAAATTCAAAAGTAATATTCATCAATGGCTGCCAAAATTTAGGTCACATGAGTTTAAATAGTTCTTAAAAAATTAACCTTAATGGATCTACCCTAGTGAACTTATTTGGCCCACTTACAAAACTGACCAAAAAACCTTAAAGAAAAAAACCCATAACCAGAACCAAATAAATCTTGGATCTTGGTTGAAAAAAAGTATTAATTAAGCCCAAACAAGCATTGGATTGTAGCTAACAAAGTAAAATAAAGCCCATAATATTAAATCTATGTTCTGTAATGAGAAGAAAAGAAGGAAATAAAATATTACGGAACTGATTCAAAGTATATTTATAGTCTTCCATGCAGCCTATTAATTCTAGAAACAAAAAGAAAAGGTAGCCACTCATGTTGTTTTCAAGTTGTAATAGGATTCTTTTGTTTCATTTGTTGTCCCCACCTCATGGCCAAAATAAGGTTGGATTGGACTTTTCTTGCACATGGATAAGATGTACTATAGCCTCCTTTTAATACTCCAATGAACCCTTCAAATCTAACTTGGTCAAAACATCAATGCATTCAATGTCTTTTTCAATGCTTTTATCTTGGACCGAGTCATTGGACCATTTGGAACATGTAATAGGTCTTTGTTAGTGTTCACTATACCATTTGGAATATGTAATGGGTATTTGCTACTGTTTTTAGGCTGGTCCACATCAATCTGGTTTTAAAACAAAAATTACCATGTTTTTCTTACGTTATGATTGATGTGTTGTCCCGGTATTTTGGATGTTACAATGTGGTATCAAAGCCCTAGTTAGGGTTCTAGGAATGATGTGGTGATAAAATGAAGTGCAAATAAAATGATTATTATTTGAGATTATTAATAGGAAGCTAAATGTTTGTTTTCAGGATGGTACATACAACTAGAAGGGGCTCCACCTGTAGCACCACCAGGGATATCTCTTATATTGCCAGACCCTGCTTCTTTTGAACAACTGGTCAAAGCTATTATGCTAGGTATAATAGGGCTACAAGTCCAACCAGTCAGGAGACCACTCACATCTTAGTCCTTTGGGTCAAGAACATGAAGGATATAGGATGTCTACTATTTTTAGGGGACAAGGATGCAAAAGTTACTGGACAATGACTTTGAAAGATAGGAATAACTTAATTAGATTTTGGTGCCTAAAGAAATGAGAGTGAACCATGTGGTACAACTATTGGCTGAAAGCGCTCAGACATGGTTAACTGCAGTGAGGAACCGTAGTGTGGGGGAAACAATTATATGGGCTGATTTCTACAAAGTTTTAGATCAGATCAGATACTACTCCCAACAACATCAAAGATGAAAGGAACAAGAGTTCTTAGGGTTGAAGTAGGGAACCATGACTATAGGACAATATGAAAGACGTTTCCAAGACCTCACCACTTTTTCCATTGCATTACTACCTACAGAATAACACCGAATTGAAAGGTTTTAGGATGGTCTCCAATGAGAATTGAGAAAGAGATTGTTAACTTTCCAACCTTGCACCATGAGGGAGTTGATAGAGGTGGCCCAAACTTTATAGTTAGTACTAAATAAGGAACAACCTCACACTAGGAGATAAGAAGGAGTGGAAGGCATGAAAAGAAAAGAGCATATTCCTGGCTTAAACATACCTTTTTTCCCAAGAGAAGCGGTGGGAAAACCCAAGCATAGAGTTATAAAAAAAAGGGATAGCCTTTCCACCGAGGGGGATCTTCAGGCAGGTATGCTCAATTAGGCCGAAGTGGATACAAGACTGGTGGTGGTAGAACAGGGCCGGCTCGGGGTTGTGTGTCATTAATTAGTACTTAAAAGTGCATTTTTATCAAGGTTTTATATCATTCTTTTACACTTGAAGTATCAATAACCTTAACTAGAGCATGTTTTATAATAACAGGTCTGATAATATAAGATACACTTAATTTATGGTAAATCTTCATTTTAAATGCAGGCCTATCACAAAAATCAAAGAATTGATTGATGAGTTTAACTACTGAAATTGAGAAGACAAAGATAGGGTTAAGTTTAGAAAAGATATGCTGGTTGAATTCAAATTCGAAGATCATTCAGTTATTGGATCATAAATGGAGCTGTAGAACTTGGATTTAGGTCTTGTTTATATGAATAGAAAGTTAAGACATAGGCCTAAAACTTTCATGAAAAGCCCAAAATTCAAAAGGATCGTTTTCAAGTTCAAATTGTAGCAACAACAGAGAAATCAGAATCTATTTTGCAACCCAGACATTGTTTAGTGTTCAGCCCATATCTCAAGTTCTAGAAGTCCAAATGATCTCATTCTTGTTTTGTTGGAAAGATGAGACAATTTCACAAAACTTTCATTAAGACTATCTGTTCAAATTCTGATGTTAGAAATGATGTTTTTTTGCAGACAAGAAGATAAGAATTGTTACAAAGTTAAGATGTGGTCACCCACTCAACAATCAGTCATCAAATCATTAGTTCCGAATTTTGGCCTATAAAAGGAGGCATTTCCCATGCATTTAGGCATCTTGGTTTTCAGATCAAGATCTTACCCTTGCTCTCTTTTTTTGTATTTTGTAATGTTCAAGTTTTATTCCATGTTATATTTTCCTTAATCTCTTGTTTATGCTTTTCATTTCCTTTACTATACTTATATAATTATGTTCTTATCTTGTTTATCTATGTTTCTCTTATTCATAATGTTCAGCTAGGTTTATTATGTCAGGGTGAAAAGGTTACACTAATGGTGTAAGAATAAGTATAGTATAAACTCAACATGGACTTTAATGTTTGATACTAACATGTTTTGTATTTATTATCTTACTCACTCTTAATACCTTGCTTGTTAAATGGTTAATCTAGATTTGTATTGAACAACCCTTGGTACAACAAATACTTGGCACTTTCATAGCTCAACTGTATGGTATAACCAACACCTGTGTTATGAAAAGAACTTGATTTGTTGTTAACATAAGTTATCACCATGAATACCTAACAACATTTACAAGTATTGACATTACTCAAATAAGATAATTAATATAACCATGTTAATAAATTATAATAAGATTGGAACCTCCTTATATGTGGTTTCCAGTTGAATAATAAAAAAAATTTATATTATACTTATTTGAAATACCATTAGTGGATCCTCTAACCTTGACAATTATTTTATATTTGTTTAAATCCTTACATCAATATCACATCTCAAAGCTCTCTTCAACTCCTTTTCTGTTATTATCTATTTTTTTATTTGTAGTTTATATAGTTAACCTTCCTGTGGTTCGACCTCGGTCTTGCCGTGTTATTTATTACTTTGACACTCCTACACTTGGGAGAAGACATCAACTCTTTCATCGTGTCAAGTTTTTGGTGCCGTTGCCGGGAAGGTAAATTCTTGTATAAATTATAATATTTATTTTATTTTCTCTTTTCTCTTTTCACTTTTCTTTAATCTAACTTTTGTTTCTTTTTTTTTCTTTTCTTCCTTTTATTCTCTTCCTACATGTGTATGAGAGTTGAATTTTATATAAAAAAAAAATTGATTAGAATTTCTGTTTAGGATACTTCAAGGATAGTTGAATTTTTTTAATAAAAAATAGAAAAATTTATTAAAAAAATTATGTAAAATACTTCAAGGGTAATTTAAATGTTTTTCTAATAGAAAATAATTATAATAAAAAAATTAATTCGCATTTCTATTTAGGATACTTCAGGGGTAGTTTAAATATTTTTTTTATAAAAAATAGAAAAAATATTATATTAAAATAAATTAATTAGCATTTCTATTTATGATACTTCAAGGCTAAAACATTAAATTTGATTTTTATGATGGTTTGTTATTTATAAATTATTTATACTTTGTTTATAAATAATTTTTTTGACCTACGATACTTGTTTTGACAAACATGCTTAACTCAAATTTACTTGAAGAATCATAACAACAACAACAACAACAACAATGAATAATAATAATAATAATAATAATAATAATAGCAACAATAATAATAATTATACCAACAACAACAACAACAACAACAATAATAATAATAATAATAATAATAATAATAATAATAATAATAACAATAATAATATGAATAATATTATTAATCTTATTAATAGTATACTAATATTATTAATATTATTAGTGTTATGTTTATTGTTAGTAATAAGTATTATTAGTATAATAATATACTAATATTATTTTTATTATTAATAATAGCGTTGGTCAATACACTAGTATTCTCAGCACATTGTTAATCTGATTTATTTAGCAATTTTTTTATGAGCTTTTCAAATTGGACGTGGGTCACAGGTTTTTTTCCCGTCACGGGGTATTTTGTTTTTACTAGCAACTAGCAACTAGCAACTAGCAACTAGCAACTAACATGACAAGTTGATCCTTGTTTTAGATCCAACGGACATTAATGATTTGTTTAAATATCTAATGTGTTCCGTATGATCATTTACTCTCTCTTTTTTTTGTCGCCAATCTTATCCACCACCGAATTCAATAGAAAACTGTCATTGTTTTGCTAAGCCAAAATTTGGCTTTTCCGTCGTGGCATATGAATCTAATCCATCATTCCCTGCCACAGCTCATACACTTTTATTCCGGAATTTGAGCTGATTATTTTGGAAACCTTGAATTTATTGAGGAGGTGTTCGCGCAAAATTCGCCTCAACCAATTTTATTTTATTTTATTAGTTAAGCTTATACATGCTTCAATTAATCTCACAGCCTTGAAGTTAACGACCATATAAATCTCCAATAATTCTGAGATTTATAAAACTCGAACTGGTGATCTATAAAGAGCAAATCTAGAACTTGATCAGTTGATCTATATCTCTCAGGGTTCCAAACACTTCAATCTTAGAAGCAAGCTTGGAACTTAAATTGTAGCCCACCTGGAAGTGTAGTTGGTGTTAATTTTCAAGGTGTTTTTTATTTAAAAATATATTAAAATAATTTTTTAATTTTTTAAAATTTATTTTTGATATCAATCCATTAAAAAAATCTAAAAAAATAAAAAGTATCTAAAAATTACTGTTAAAATACAGTGACAAACACCTTGTGTACACTTGGGGTCAAATTCTAGCTGGCCTTTCATGGACAAAATCATTGCCAGCTCTGAATTAACCAATTGAGGGCAACCTTTTTACGGATTCAGAGTCAATTTCACTGCAAGATTGCCATTGTGCATGTATGCTCGGACATAATAAGTATATTCCAAAAAACTGGAAAGCATTTTTGTCTTTATGTGTTCCCACTGGCCCTTCGGTGTTGTGCTCAGCAGGTTTCTTTATTTACTGTGCTTTTTTACCCGTGGTAAATCATATCCACTAACAAGTAAAAAACCGTCACCATTGCGTGGATCGTTTAAACCAAAACCTGCCTTTGCTCCTCCCTCTCCTTGCTTCCATCAACTAATATACTTTCTATATATGTTTGTTTAGTAGTGTAATATTGGTGTTTTTTTTAAATAACTTTTAATTAAAATAATATTTTTTTAATTTCTTAGAAAGTATTTAAAAATATATCAATTTAATATTTTTTTAAACTAAAAATATTTTAAAAAATAAAAATTACTACAAGACCAGCAAACAATCGTTGAAAATAAATATTTAGAGTGTTGATTTGACCTAATGTGAAGAAGTAGAGGGACTAAATTGGTTTTTGGTATCACTATTTGTATTGGATTATAAGTGTAAAAGGATATTCAGAGACACAAGGGTGGCTGCAAACCTCCACTTCTCTCCCTTTCCTTTTGCCCCTTTTCCGGTTAAAATGTGTTGTTTTTTTTTATATATATAACATAACTTGTTTTATTGTAAGTATATTTTAAATTTTTTAAAATAAAAAAAATATTATTTAATATATTTTTAAATAAAAAATATTTTGAAAAATAATATTCACTGATATTACAGACACCTTTCTTATGCGAGTATAAAAGTAAAAGAAATAAATAAATAAAAATTGAAAATGGTTAGCACTTGGCTGTTGTACACATAAAAAAAATAACAAAAAGGTCATTTCAAAAACAACTCACAAACCTCTCGTTGACATGTATGTCACAAGGTATAAGCTCTATACACACCAGTATGTACAGCAAATAGTTTAAGTACACTAGGATATGATTCCATGTGGTGCTGGTCTACCACAAGCATCGCACCATCTGGGAACCTGCCGTTTTCTAGTCATCCTCCTCCCAAGCTGTTTCTTTTTTTTTTTTAAATGCATCAAACATGTTTTAAAACTCCTTTACCAATGAGCGTTCACATTCGTACATAGACTAATACAAAACACCTGTTTTATTCTTAAAAAAGAAAAGAAAAGAAAAGAAAACCTCCTTGCTCCCACTCATCCAACGACCACCTAAAATCTACTACTTGAACGGTCAAGATGAAACAAGTGCACCAGAACACCATACGGAGTGACGTATAGTAGCAGAAAAGTGGGGTCATTGACTTGAGCATATTAATTAAGTTAAATATAAATATAAACAAAATAAAATGCCAATAAAGGAACATAGAGTATACTATTCAAACAGAGGTGTTTTTTGGGCTGATGCGTAGCATACAATTGGAGGGAATGGATTTTGAGCGGTTAAAAGTTTCTCTCTCTCTCAGCAATTTGTTGATGGATGAATAAACATACGCTCATGGTCCTTAGCTTCAAGAACAAGAGTGCGCACGATAAGTGAATCTTCCTCTTTCCCATCTGTGCGTTGCTTAACCCACCCCGTCAAAAACACACAACGCGTAAACAAATCAAAATCAAAAACTGATTTTTATTTTTATTTTATTTTATTTATTTATTTTTGTTAATGATCGATGTCGAAGATGAAGCATCTACTAAGAAAGCTCCACATCGGTGACCATCACAACCGATTTGGTGGCGAGACCCGACCCGTTTCGAGTTCAAACACGAGTCCCAGTACCACTCCGAGTCCGTCAAATGAAAGAATCGAGCCCGTTGAATCCACGGCAGTGGATCGGACAGCTGTCGAAGCGATTGGTAGTAGTAATAGTAGTGGGATTGATTTTAATTTATTAGAGGAGGAATTTCAAGTGCAATTGGCTTTAGCGATTAGTGCGTCGGATCCGGATTCGACTCTGGATACGGAATCTGCTCAGATCGATGCTGCTAAGCGGATTAGTCTCCGGAGCTGTCCCGTCGTTCCGGTTACTGATACCGATTTTCTTGCTGAGTCTCTCTCTCTCCGATACTGGGTATGTTTTTTACTATTTGGTTAGGTTTTGGACTTTTGGATCTTATTTTTGGGGATTTCATATGATTTTGCCTTTGCATTTGCTGTTTCGGATCAGTTTTTTCAATTATAATTTGGTTGGTTCAGGGTTTTGATTGATGCACAGTGCTGCAATTTTGACAAGTTTGGTTCTAATTTGTTTTGCATTTTCATGAATGAATCAGTTTAATAATTATACTAGTTGATTGTGTTTTGTTTGACTTATTTAGTTTGTGGACTGATATTTAATGTTATAAAGCTGTTTTAGTTATTATTGTGGATAATTGATCTTATCTCTACAGATGACTTGTGTTGCGTAACAAGTTTGATTTGTTGATTACTGCCTGTTTTCCATAATTGACGAGAAAGCAAATAGAAATGTTCTCCAAAACTTGTTGTTTGCTAAAGAAAGCAAGGGATGGGGATTAATTGAATTTCTAGGTTCATGCTACATGCTGTTGGGTTCTTGTGGGTTGTTATTAAAGCGATTGGTCTTGACTAAGTTGATTAATTGTTTATTTTTTTTGTGTGGGTCTCTGTTTACAACGAAGCAGAATAGGTGGCTTGTGGTGTTTATGAAAGGAAAATAATAATCAAGCAGTAGAGTTCAATAAAACCTAAATTCTCTAAATGTTTTCATGGTTTGCTGGGGGGCTCTGAGATTTGCATCGTGAATTTTACGGAATGAAAGTGCTTGATAATAATTTGGAAGAATGAAAATGAAGCTGTTGGATGCCTGTAGCCAAGTTTATGCAATCTCCTCAGATCTCTCATATAATGGCTACTGAACAATTGGAAGATAACTGCTGTATTCTTTCCCTAACTAAAAGCACCAAGCAAAGGCTTACTTATTTTTAAGAGGGGTGGAAACTTGATCACATAGTGAGATGGTCTTCCAATACAAGGGCCAGTACAATTTTTCCTGTTGATTTTTTACACTTCCTTTATCACAGTCCTTTGTGAGTTTAGCGTTTCTGGGTTAGCATTTATGCATACATGCATTTACATTCTATGCAGCGCAGAATATTTTCCATCCAGGAAAAAAATGAAATTGAAAGCCTGTTGATTGGAGATTTCTATTTCCTAGGAACTGCAATGTTGAAAAGTCTCGTTCTTGAATTTCATTTTCATTCCCTTTCGTACCATTCCCTGGCACAAATAGAAAAACAAAGCATATGTTTTGTTTTCTTTTCCTATGCATGTCACGTGCAAATCTTTTGATGTTATCTATTCAAAACATTCAACTGATTTTTCCCATATCTTTCATGCAGAGCTATAGTGTTGTAAATTATAATGAAAAAGTGATGGATGGCTTTTATGATGTTTGTGGACTTACCTCAAACTCAGTTGTTCAAGGGAATATGCCATTGTTAGTGGATCTTCAAGCAATATCAATATCAGAAAATGTTGATTATGAAGTTATCATGGTAAACCGATATGTTGATGCTGAACTGCAAGATCTTGAGAAAAGAGCTTATATCATGTCCCTGGAAAGCAGAGTCTCTGATGGCTTGATCCAGAAAATTGCTGATGTTGTTGTTGATAGAATGGGTGGTCCGGTGAGTGATGCTGGTGAGATGTCAAGCAGGTGGAAAAGGCGAAGCAAAGAGCTACAGAACACTCTGAACTCTATCATTCTACCCCTTGGTTGTCTTGATGTTGGACTTTCTCGCCACAGGGCCTTGCTCTTTAAGGTTTTGAGATCTTTTAACTTTTGTTCAAAAGTTGAACTTGATGATAAATGAACATATTCATTCTTTTTAACATATCAATGGCCATCTTGTCTGATTAAATTCTTAATATTTGTGTTTTTGCTATTCAATGAATGTCAGCATCATCATTCAAGCTTATGATAGTTCTTCGGATACTTGTGAATAAATTGGACTCAAATTAATCATTACATTTCTGGTGACAGGTGATAGCTGATAGGATTAATCTCCCATGTATGCTGGTTAAAGGGAGCTACTATACTGGCACGGATGATGGAGCTGTAAATTTGATTAAGATGGACGATGGAAGGTGGTGTTTTTTTCTTGGCCTATTTTTTGTCCATTTAATTTGGTGTCATGCTGCATCAAGTGCTACTGCAAAATGATTTATATGTTTCTATTGGTAATCAATACATGTACTGGGAATGTTTATTGATATTTTATGTTAGCATCTGGATTCTGGTTAATAACTATCCAAGTTTTCTGTATTGCTAGATGTATGAACTTGTAATAAGTAATCTGGATATTTCTTTTGCAAGACATGTTGAATATGAATAATGATCCTTGTTGCAAATCTCATTTCCTAAGTTGCATGTATTCCTTGCATACACTTTCTTTTTGAAAGCCCACTTTCCTTTAATTATCAAATTTTTGCTTACCTATTTTGCATGAGAATGATTATTAAAAAATGTCAAGGTTTTATATGTGTTTGCTGTCTAATCAAATTAATACTGCAGGCTTAAATGTTTGATGGGGATTGTTTGTAATTGTGTTCTTTATATGTTAAACTGGTGCAGTGAATACATTATTGATCTGATGGGTGCTCCGGGCACTCTAATTCCTCCTGAGGTGCCCAGCAGCCATCTTCCAACAGCTGGATTTGACATAAGTGGGTTCGCCAGTCTTACAGAAATCCCCAAAGATTCAACTGTGATGATGGGTGAAGGATCTGGGGTTCCTGCAATTTCACCTAACCTGGATAGGATTCCCCATGTTGGCAGCTCAACATCAGGAGAAGGATATGTCAGCATCAAAACAAACGAGAATGATCTGAACTTAGTTGAGAAAAATCAAATTGAGAAATTTGAATATGATTTTGGGAAGCTCAGGTTATCAGGTTCTGAAAAACCTTCATCTGCACAAAAAATTAAAGTTAAAAATGTTTCCAAGTATGTCATCAGTGCAGCGAAGAATCCTGAATTTGCACAGAAATTACATGCTGTCTTGTTAGAGAGTGGTGCATCTCCTCCTCCTGATTTGTTTTCAGATATGAATCTGGGTGAATCAAAGCTGCTTGAGAAAGCTCACCCAGAAAACAGGGTAAATCTAGGTGACCAGCTTCTCTGTTGTTTGGATGACATGTTGAAAGGGCATGAACAGACCCTTATGTCCTTAACTAGGGAGGGTATGTTGAACAACATTAGGTGTGATTATGAACAAGAACAGTTTGCTGAGGGCTCAGCCGATGAACCTAGAAAATTGAATGTGAATATCTCAAATTCTGACTTGTCTTTCCCTTCCGATGTCACCAGTGAAGGATTTGTGCTTCTTAATAATAGAACAAATGAAAAATTGCAAATAGATACCTCCGGCATAGATATGGTGTCTATTCATGCATCTGGACTGGCTGGAAGTGATATGCATGAGAATCCGCTTCATGATTCTTTCTTGTTCTCTGGATTGGAACCTTGCCAATTACGACCTGAACATGCCTTGGTTAGTAGTGACAACCAGTGCTTTCAGGAGAAAACAGGAAGGCTTTTTAACATGGAAACTGGCAAAGAATCTGATTTCAAATTGATGGAAACAGCAAACAGTGGTCTGCATACTAGTAATGGTTACAGTGAGAGAATAAACCCTATGCTGGGGGAGGTGGCTGAATGGGAAATTCCATGGGAGGATCTTGAGATCGGTGAACGTATAGGCATTGGTAAGAATTTTTTCTTGTTTAATTTAATTTGGTTTTATAAAAAGAAGCTGCTGGCAATTTTAGACTTATAGAATCCTGTTCAGATTAAGGGAAGTTGTCACCCCCCTCCCCATGTATCCTTGCTTAAAGTTTCCCATTAATGCATGCTAGTCTTACCCTGCGATATACATGAGGGGTGTGTGTTGGCATATGTAAGTCCTTTCTGGTCAGTAATGAGGGGGGGCATGAGAATTGGCTGGTGATTAACATGTAATAAATTTTATGGCTTTTTATGCCAAAAAGGATAATTTGGATATGTGAATTCATACAAAGGTTGGAATCAATTAAAATATTTCAAAGACATAACACCCTGTGATTCAATGTCACATAGTTGCTTCCTAACACCACCACCAACAAGAAAGTCTCAATTCCAAACTAGTTGGGAGTTAGTTATATGGACCCTTTTGCGCCATTCTGTGCAATATTGGATCCAGGCAGCTTGTGAGGTTTTAATCCCGCACATCTGTTATCTGTTTAAGTCTTAGAAATGGATCAAAAGAAAAAAAATAATCTGGTGTGCATTAATGAGTTATAGAAATGGGTATTGAACTAGGCTCATAGGCATAGGCGCATAGCACTTCATCTCCACATGTCTTTATTTCTTAAGTTCTAGTTTCTCTGCAAGAGTACAATCTCTTACCAGCTGAGTCAGTCTAAATTGGAGTTTTACCTTTTGGAGGAATTGTCTTGCTTTCAATACTGGCTTTGCAATTGCAATCATATATGGTAGGAGGCTGGCTATCAGCCCAAACAAGCCTGGAAAATAGGTCAGGTGATGTTTGGTGAAGAAAACTAGCCTGCTTCTCTGGACATGGTTTCAAATAGGAGACCAAAGTTCTATCAGACATCGTACCTTGTCCTAGTAAGCTTTGTAGTTTGCTATGTCTTTGGATTGTCTTGAATGTGTGATTGAGAAGACTTGGAAATCTGGCCAACATGGTAATACTTTCAAGGGCTTCTTCCATTGATTTTATTAATTAGGGAGAGTGATGCATGTCTGGAGTTGTATATATATCAGCTATGATTGTTTAATAGTAGTCTCACTACGCCTTGTTGTGCAGGTTCATATGGCGAGGTCTACCATGGAGATTGGAATGGCACTGTAAGTTATCCTTTGACATTTTGTCGTTAACTTGTGATAAACTACTTCATAGTCTGCACATCGAGTTGGATAATTTTAACACAATAAGGTAGTGCTTCCTTTCTGGATTTGATGAGTTGAACACTTCCAAAGGTGGCCCTTTCAAGTTTCTGCTGAAGGGGTTGTTAATGAGGTTACCAATCTGTTCCATTCCATCTGCATCCGGTGCCAAATTATCCATTCTTTAACTAGAAAGGTTTTGCATTAGGGGGACTGGGGAAGCCCACTGAAGTCTAAGATCTAGCATAGCGAGATACTTTTAACACAATATTGATTATTTGGTTATAGTTTACAATTCAGTGCTTATGCTACTGTGTTTTGGCTATGACAATGATGACAAATGTGAAAATTGTGGAAATGTGGTTTCAATTTTTATTGGGCAATATTTGTTGGTTTCAAAATTGTCACCTTCAGTATTTTATGCGTCACTTCCATGATGCCAGTCTCTGTTTATAATGCAATTTTGTTGAAACTGCCTCTGTGGTAAACTTCATAAAGAACCACCAATCTATTCATCAACTTACTGGTCCATCTGTTTTATTTTTAAGGCTTGCTTCTTTGATACTATCTTCTTGGTTCTGCATGACAGGAAGTTGCTGTGAAGAAATTTTTGAACCAGGGTTTCTCTGGTGATGTGTTGGTTCAGTTCAAATGTGAAGTAAGCACTACTAACTTTGTACATCTTATATGTATATGTTAATAAAATTGGTTTCTTATGACATTTGAATGAATTTCTGCTTGCTGTTTAATGCAGGCTGAAATCATGCTAAGATTAAGACATCCTAACGTTGTTCTTTTCATGGGAGCAGTTACTCGCCCCCCGCACTTATCAATACTAACTGAGTTCTTGCCCAGGTTGAGATTACTTCCCCTAAAAAAAACATGCTACTCTTTCTTGTTTCTGGAATTATTAAATTAAGCTTCATGTGTCCAACACCTGCATCCTTCACATTGATATACTATTAAACTGAATAACCTATATGATAAAAGTGTCACCATGTTGACTTGGATATCTTGAATTTTTCATAAGCATGATTCTGAAGCCTGTGGCGCCTCACTGCTGGTAGTTAACATTATGGACTTTACCTTGGTTTTGCTTGGGGTGCATGCATCTCTAGGCATGCCGCCGATGTTTTATTTAATGAGTGATAACATTCAAATCACAAGTTCTGCCCTACTTTTGTACTGCCTTTACCACCATGCAAGCCCTATGAAAAGCATTTATGTTTCGAGGTTTATGCAAAATAGAGCATTCTTTCAGCAGATATGTACTCTTCTTCAAAGCTACGTTATATTAAAAGTGTTCTGTCAGGGAGCTTTTGGAGTTCATTGCTATCCAAGTCACGGCCATTAACTTTTTTCAGTAAAAATAGTAAATACTGAGTCAGTTGTAATTTTTTTTTTCTCATACTCTCATTACACATTTGAGTGCAGAGGGAGTTTGTATAGGTTACTGCATCGTCCCAATTCTCAGATTGATGAAAAGAGGCGAATGCAAATGGCTCTTGATGTGGTACATGTCAGATAACCTATCCTTCTTTTTACTCCATTCTATTTTCCAAACTAAAGCTGCTTTCTTCTTTTTTACAGGCAAAGGGAATGAATTACTTGCACACTAGCCATCCTACCATAGTGCATCGAGATTTAAAGTCTCCTAATCTCCTGGTCAACAAAAACTGGCTTGTTAAGGTCTGGCTCTCAAATTATTCTCTGGTTATGCATGTGTTTTGTTGGAAATTCAGTGGACTGCTTTATCTTTTGCAGCTTCGCTGAAAGAAACAATGCATATATTTCCATCTTATTAATTTTCTATCCACAGGTCTGTGATTTTGGATTGTCACGCATTAAGCACCATACTTTTCTGTCCTCGAAGTCTACTGCTGGAACGGTTAGACTTATTTAGAACTTGTAGCATGCTCATAATTCCATTTTCTAATTGTTTTAGACCAAATAATAAGCAAGAAGTTTGCTTTTCCACTGCAGCCTGAATGGATGGCACCTGAAGTCCTGAGAAATGAACCAGCAAATGAGAAGTAAGAATATTCACGTGCATAAACATGCCAACATAGTTTATTGCAGGAAGTTTGCATTGCTGGGAAGTTTTCTCTAGCATCAATACTGTTGGTTTACTTGCTTGCTTGCTTGCAGATGTGATATATACAGCTTTGGTGTGATACTATGGGAGTTGGCTACGTGTCAAATCCCTTGGAAAGGCTTAAATCCAATGCAGGTTGTGGGAGCTGTTGGATTCCAAAATCGACATCTTGAAATTCCAGGGTACATTGATCCAGCCATAGCCCAGATAATACGAGATTGTTGGCAATTGTGAGTTAGTTAACAGACCTGGTCAATGTTTTCATTTGAAATGAAGTGCACTGTGATGACAAATCCTTTGTTTCTTTTGCAGGGAGCCAAATTTACGACCCTCTTTTGCACAGCTTATAACCCGTCTTCGATGCGCTCAACATCTACTTGTTGAGACACAAAACCATACAAACCAAACAGCAGACTGACTGGAAAATGCTACCTCAATAATAGTTTGAGCTGTTTTTTTGCTCGAAGAGCTGGAGCAGCAGCAAGTTTTTTCATTTGATTTATAATAGTAAGATAATACTGGACAGGGAAGTGTTGGTTCATTCAAAGTGGGGACTCAGCACTGGCCCTCTCATTGATCACACAGTGGAGATCCTCTAAGTTAGTTAAACAACTGCAATAAGTGCAGTGGAGGATTCCATGGAAAGTTTAAATATAGGCAACATCACATGTTTACAATTCTTGTAAAAAAAATCTCTCGACTTCATCTTTGGAGGTCTTTGCCCTACTCCGGAATTGTAAACATGTGATCTCCACGGATCATTGTGGAATTGAAAAGGAAAAACAAACAAAAAAAAAAAACAATTATGTTCTGGGCATGTGTATATTTTCTTTGTTCTATTTCAGCTCGTCGTATCAAGTTTAGATTTATCGTCTATGAGATGAATTTTCATCAGATAAAGCAAATGTAGAGTCTAACCCCTTCGACCGCAAATGGGCACGAAAAGCTTACGTGACTGTAACAGGTACTTATGGCCTCCTGAGCATTGTTTAATCTTTGCATAGAATAAAATTGCTTCTCCATGTTTCCTAGTTCTGGTAGCAACATTGAAGTTCTTTTTTTTATTATTAAAATTGAACAGAAAATATATTAGTTGATGATATGTTATTCATTTTTATTTTTTTTTAAAGAATAAATTTGAATAGATGTGTCTTGGATGTTTTTTTTTTTTTTTAATAAAAAAAGCCATGCATACATGGTGTTCTGGCTCAAGTGCATGTAGGCTTGTTTCTTTTAAACCAACTGCTTTCTAGGCCCAAACAATGTTTAGGCTATTTTTTGAAAGACCTCACATTTTGTTTTTAAAATTAGTTGTTTTGTTTCCCTTTTTATTTTTTTTAATCCTTAAAATAAATTATTAAGATGGTATTTAAAAAATTATTCGGTTGTGCCACAATACTTAAATAAAATTATAGTTCTAGAGTAATTTTAGTGGTTGTTTTATGAATAATTACACATGTAACTAATATATAGAATTAGTTTTTTTTTGGAATACTTTACTCATGAATATTTGATATTTGATGAGAATAAAATATTTCTTTTGTTAATTTTTGTTATAAGTTTTTTATATAAGTTCTTCAAAAATATTATTCTTTTATTTTTTTTACACAATGATGTAAAATATATTGAGTCATGATTTGTTTTTATTGTAACTTGTTTTTTTTAAATCAAGACGAGTTTTATGTGCTTTTAATTAAAAAATATATTTATGACAAAAAAATTTGCATGAATAAGAAATGGGATTTCAATTAAAGAATATATTTTTTACTTGAGAATTTAAATCATTGGAAGTTTTATGAATTTTTATTATAATTATTAAAAAATAAAATAGATTTTGAACATGGCCTCACGTCATCACGCGGCAAACAAAAAATATTAACATTTATTTTTTCAAAATTTAATTTTAATAATTTTTTTTAATAAAACTCTCTTTAAATTAAATTAATAAGATGATATTTAAAAACAAATATCCAATTATGCCATATTGTTTATATAAAATTAGAGTTTTTTTATAATATTAATAATTATTTTATGAATAATTATACATGAAACTTTAATTAGTTTTTTTTAATTTTTCAAACAATCATAAGAAAATAATCAAGATATTATTCTTTATTTCTTAGTTGAAAATTACTTCACAGATAAAAAAAACAATGAATGAATAACAAATATATAGTTTTGTCTAAAAAATATTTTTTTTCCTAAATTTAAATTACTTGATTTTTATGAATATTTATTTTCATTGCATGAAGTTTGTTTTGAAAAAAATCATGTTGATGATAAATAAAAAAAAAAGTAATGGCAACGCCAAATAAAAAAAAATGCATAGATAAGAAAGATAAATTTTTTATCCTTTTATTTTAAAAAATTAATCTAAACAATTTAAAAGTGATGGCACGTGCTCTAGACATGCCAGCACATGTGGCACCTCCTAGCAACCAAACCTAGGCTTTCATCGTGTTGTTAGAAACACATCCATGTTCTCTTCCTCTTAATACAGAGCTTGTTGGCGAAGCTATGGTGTTTATTACTAAGGAGCCTTTCTTTATTTTTTTTATGTCTCTCTCCTCCTCTAAAAAAATACAACTTAGTCTTCTTTATTTTTAGTATTTCAATTCTAGTCCTTATTATTTTGATTTCTAAATTTTTATTTTTTACCCTTTTATAAAAGTTTTATTTGTTTTCGATTTAATCCTTCAATTATAATTTTTCATGTATTATTTTTTTCTGATTCAATCATTATTCTTTTGATTTATAATTTTTTTCCATAACCCTTTTGTAAAAGTTTTATTATTTTTCAATTTCATCTTTCAGTCCAAGCTTATAGTACATTTTTTTTTAATTTGGTCCTCATTATTTTGATTTTTTTTGTTAAAGTTATTTTTCTTTTCAATTTAACCCTCTAATCAAAAAAAATTCAGTCTCTCTGATTTATTTTTTATTTTTATTTTCACTCATTCTTTTAATTGCTATTTTTTATTTATTTATTTATTTTAGATCTTTTTATGTAATTGATTTCTTTTACCCGATTTCATCCTTCAGCGTTTGATTTACTGGGAGTTGATCTTTGTGGTTTCTCTATGTATAGTGCTTCTGATCTAATGACCCAATTCACAAGTTTAAAAAGTTAACGTGGGTCGACATCTTTTTTTTTTGTTGATTTTTTTATTTAATCATTTGAAATTGGGTTTTTTTAAAAAAAATTATCTTTATGGTTTTCTTCGATTTCTTCTCTATCGAGTTATTCTGATCTCATTATCTGAGCCATGAGTTTTGCGAATTAACCTAAGTTGACTCAACTCTTATTACTTAGTTTACATGTTTATCATGTTATTCCAGATTGACTCGAATTGACTTTTTTTATCCATTTTCTATCCAATTTCATACTTTGTATTTCTAAAGGTTTTTTTTTCAAGTTATCATAATTTTTTAAAAAAATATTTTTTTTTAATTTACTATCATTGCTTATTTTTTTTATTGTCTAATTAAAACAAAACCAACATATTAAACCTAATTGGGACTATAACTCGATTTATTTAATTAAATACTTGCATAACTTTTTTTTATTTACGCTTGTAATTTTTGATGCAAAAAACTGTGAGAGAAAAACATGCATATTAATTTTTATTTTTTTGGCTAGGATTTACATACACAACCTATGACGTAGCTTGGGTTAGTTAATATGCCATGTTGTGTTCCCCTAATCAGGGCAGTGCAAATAAACGACACCCTCATGCGTCTCTTGCAATAGCATCAAGGAAACATACAAGTAAAAAGATATGTATCTCTTACGCGGTTCGAAAAATCGCAACAATATTAACTAGAGAAAATAAATAAACAAAACTATGACATATAATTTGGCTTGATCAATTACTGCTTGCTGTTATGTTTAGAAATGTGGTTGTGGTTGCTTTTCAAAGTATTTTTTATTTAGAAATATATCAAAATAATATTTAAAAAAAATTATTTTTGATATCAGCGTATTAAAATGAACTGAAAACATAAAAAAAATATTAATTTAAAGCAAATAAAAAAATAAAAAAATTTCAAATTTTTTCAAAAATATTTTTGAAACGTAAAATTAAACAAGACCATATGATTTTGACATGAAATATCAGAAAGTTTCAATAATGCTCAACATTATTAAAAACAAAAAAAAAACATTTTACAAACACATAAAAACTATTATATTAATGGGGTTTTATATGGGGTGCCATATTATCTTTTTTAAAATATTTCTTATAATTAATTATTTTTTTAAAAAAAATAATTCTGCATTATCATTCAAAAGACAAATTGTTGCTATCAATGCCAAATAGTCAAAGTACCAAAGGGTATGAAAGAAATGTTGAGGGTTGCAGAGGCTGAAAACCAAAGAAAAAGAGAAGAAACAGAGAACAAAGACGTTTTGGCTGCTAACTTTCCAATGCAGTTTTATTATTCTGATTGTCTCATTACACTATCAATGAAAAAACAGAAGGAATATATATACACGTATCAAGGCTGATGAGTCAGCCTTTCCCATGCAAAAGGAAATTATTCCCACACCAGCAGCATGGTTAACTAAGTTGTTATAAAGGAAAAGAATGCATAACTGACTGTAGCTGAAAAACAGGGAAAACTAATCATCCTTTTTCTTTTAACAACTTTGCATTCTCGTCCTTATTCTTTAACATCCCCCCGCAAGATGGAGCATAGTAGTTGACAATGCCCATCTTGGACATATGAAAAGATAATAGATAGGCAGGTAATGCTTTTGTGAAAACATCTGCGAGTTGACACTTTGTAGAAACATATGCAGTCGATAAGACACCTGCTTGGATTTTGTCACGAATAAGGTGACAATCTAACTCAATATGCTTGGTTCTTTCGTGGAAAACAGGATTCGAAGCAATGTGTAATGCAGCTTTGTTGTCACAGTATAACACAGCGGGATAAGGATGATTTATGCGAAGATCTGTTAGAAGAAAACGCAACCAAGTAATTTCTGAGCTAGTGATGGCCATGGCACGATACTCAGCTTCTGCTGATGAACGGGAGACCACTGATTGCTTCTTTGATTTCCAAGAGATTAAGGATGAACCAAGGAATATGCAGAAACCAGAAACAGAACTTCTGGTATCAGGACAGGATGCCCAGTCTGAATCACAATATGCCGTGAGGTCCAGGTTATGCTCAGAAGAAAAGAAAAGACCCTGCCCTGGAGCGCCTTTGATGTATTTCAGGATCTTGAAAGCTGCAGCTAAGTGAAAATCAGTGGGATGATCCATGAATTGACTGAGAGTTTGGACACTATAAGAAATGTCTGGCCTTGTTATGGTCAAGTATAAAAGTTTTCCAACAAGCTGCCTGTAGTAAGTAGAATCAGATAGAGGGGTGCCCTCCTCTTTACTAAGCTTTAAGTTTTGATCCATAGGGAGCTTAGAAGGTCGAGACCCGAGAACGCCAAAGGTAGCTAGAATATCTAAAGCATATTTCCTCTGACAAATCTGTATTCGTTGTGATGTTCTGGCAATTTCAAGTCCTAGAAAATACCTCAATTGTCCCAAATCTTTGATTTTGAATTGATGGTTAAGAAATACTTTAATATCTTTGACAACAGCAGGAGAGTCACTAGCTACGATAATATCATCAACATAGACAAGTAGTGCTGTGAACGATTGATTGTCTTGCTTGATGAACAAACTATAATCTGCTTTGGACTGATAAAAACCGAACTGAAGTAAAGAGGTAGAGAATTTAGAGTACCATTGTCGTGAGGCCTGTTTTAACCCGTAAAGACTCTTAAG
>Ga0325414_1001098_pt1 | contig 25164 bp, 19 predicted proteins | sample PopdelMetagenome_8_FD_206183 | JGI IMG/M metagenome (GOLD analysis project Ga0325414, IMG submission 206183) | Populus deltoides microbial communities from Bellville, Georgia, United States - Leaf-PdKOR-R3 | ecosystem: Host-associated > Plants > Phyllosphere > Phylloplane/Leaf | place: USA... | reverse complement strand
TTGTTTTCAACCAAGGATTTTATAATTAAAATCATGTCCTGGAAACTACATACTTCAGTTGTTTTCTTCTGGCCAAGTACCCTGATGACACCAGTAGTGACATTCATACCTTTAGACTTCAAAACAATGCTGAAATGCTGCGTTTCTCCTAATTCTATCCTCCTGCTTGGACGAAGAGAAAATATGGCAGAAGGCCATTCATTAAATGCTTTGAGCACACCCACATTGTCTCTCTATTAAACAACCTTCCACTGGATTTTCATCAAATCTTCCTGGAACAGGCATGCCAAATTGAGACAATTTGAACAGGAATTTCTCTAATTCTATCCTCCTACTTGGATCACAAGACAATTTAGCAGAAAGAATTCATTTGATGCTTCGTGAATTCCCATACTGTCTCTCTACTAAACAACCATTCACTGGATTTCATCATTTTTTTTTCTGGTACGGGCATGCTATATGAGTTGAGTCGGGTAACTAGACACTAACAGTATGATTACACTTATTTACACAGTGACAGTGTGAGGATGAACAAGTGTGAAACCACACCGATTACGATTATGATATAAAAAAAAAAAAAAAAAAGTTGCTGAAGAAGTAGCATGCTTAGATTATGCTGGTTGCATATATGATTCTAGGAACTTTTTGACTATTCACAAGGATTTTGCCTTGGGCAAAACAAGGTTTCAAGACAACTACTTAATAAACCTTCTGTACCAATTTGTTTTCTTTTCTTAGGCAGCCTTTGCAGGTTTTTCAACTAACATGCAGTGTTCTCCCTCTTGCCCGGGTTGCCTTTTCAGATTCAGTCTAATGGATTATTGTTTCTTCACAAAAAAATATATATATATTCTTAACCATCCAGTTTGGTGGGTGATGAAAATTGAAAAAGCATCCATGTCCATGAAATTCAATTCTTCCCCACATTACATGGATGCGGATGGTGATCAAAGGGATCAACCCATGTTTTTATGGGAAATAAAGACCTTCGGCTTAAAACAGAGAGCCCATGTCATGCACAAAGGGGAAAAAAGGTAAATTTTCAGCCAAGGACCAAGACCCCAGATCTATGGACATTGTTATTTATGAGTAGAAATCACTCATTGTACTCTTTACTAATAACTTTATAAGCTAATCAACTAAATCATTACACTTTGGGTGTGAAGGTTGCTACAGGTCCTACAAGTGGGACAATTAATTGCAACAAATTTCCAAAGAAGGTACCCAAAAATCATATATAAATAATGCAATATAAGACAAACAAGATCACCAGAAAATACTTGTATGCCTCTCGTTTCCTTTATCTATTGCTTCTACGAATCTATAATAACTCATTCTAACCCATGTAAGCCATAGCTTATTTGCAGTGCAGCCCTGCAAAACCTTCCATTCATAGTTTTAAAAGGTCAGTTCAGATATATTTGGCATCATTGCCCTTTCTTTGCTTGCATTGCCCTTTCTTTGCTTGCAGTCTCATTATACTGATATATTCATACCAAAAACTTGAAAGTACACGTGAAAGCATGAAGTATAGGAAAGAAAAATAAACAGTAAGAAAATTACCATGTGCTTCTCATAAGCCATTGCAACGAGTTTGTCATGAGCACGTTGTTCAAATTCCCTATACAATCATGCAGTATCATGAGTACATAGTGAGAGTTTAAGTGAAAAGACAAGCAAATGGATCTGTCTCAAGAATGAATTCTTTACTTTTCTTGGAGTTCTTTAATTTCTGAGGCATGTTTCAACAGTTTGTCTAACAAACCTTTCTTCTTCGAAACCTATCAAAATAAAAGACAAAACATGACCTTGTTAATAGAATGAACTCATCGCAGAATGGAAAGCTCAACAGTAAATATCAATGCAAACAAAAGTTCAACTTCCTACTTGAAATGAAGAGTAAACAAATTTAACAGTACAGAACATTGAACAACAGTCATCCAAAATCAGAAAGGAAGGAAACAGTGGAAATAAAAGAGAAACATAATCTTGCTTCATTTAATATTAGAGATGTACCCAAAGATATATACAGCAAGTGAGTGAGAAAGAGAGAGAGAGAGAGGATAATTGATTGAAGTCATTTGCTATGAAGGGTTTTTACAGTATAATCAGAAGTACCTGCCCATGGTGATTCTCCTCTAATTTGCTGATATACCCACAGATTCCTTCATCATCCATCTGCATGTCAGGCTGAATTATGAGGATTATGTAATAAATGGTATATGTTAACAGATCTTATCGCTGTTGCAATAACATTACATAAGACATTCAAAGGCAGCCCCAGGAGCCATACTGCCAAAACCTGCCATGCTCCTGCCTCCCCACAACTGAGAGAAGGGGAACTTCAAAAGGGGGACAGAAGGAAGAAGATTGGGGAAAGGAAAGAAGCTCCAGAAAGCAACACTTCAGATTAATCCTGACTTAATAATCAAACATTTGAAGCCATTTGCTGCTAAAATTAGAACCAACACATTACCCAGCCTCATGGTCCAAACACAGATCAAATGCAGGAAAAATGATGAAACAGTGAAGGATAACCTAAATATGGAAGCAAACTTACCAATGGTTCTGGAAAAATTCCCAGACTATGAACCTCCAGACTAAGTTTTTCTTCTATCTTCATATTATCATATTGAAATTTGGAACAGACCATCTCAGGTACCAATGCATGATCTGAAAGTACACCATTTACAGTATGTCTGAAGTTTGAATCGATACTCATGTTAGGGATGCCTGATATATCAATATCTGTCTCAACATGGTCAGGCTTCCCAGTCACCTTGTAACCATTAAATGCAGCATGTCCAGAAAAATAAAAATTATCTCGGTGATTCACACAATTTGATCCCAATTCCTCATCCAGCTCGAAACCAACTCCATGCGGATCAAATTCCAGGTCTCCATTTCCATGGGTACAATCTTCCTCTGAAATTATGGCTGCCAAGAGTATCCGAGAAAGGGGAATTTCTCTCTCTTCATGCACTAACTGATCTGGAAGAAGTTCTGAAGTCCTAGTTTCAGCAGCATGCACAACTTCCCTCTCATGATCAAATAACCCATGCCCATTAGGGACAGTACTGCAGTTGTTTGGATCAGAATGTACTTGTGTTGCTGATACTGCAGCATATACAATACTTCCCTGGAAAATGAATCATAGGGTTAAGGAAATTAATATAAGTCACAGTTTTGACAAGATTTTATTTGACAAAAACGATGCCATCACAGGTAGAAAATAATATAGGAAATTTTTTCACCATAATATTTCTTAATCAGTAATAACAGCTTTTAGAATTAGAGATTTTGAAAGGTATGAGATGAGTGCTTGTGACATTGTATATAGAGCACCTCCATAGAGATATTACAGATAAGTGGAACCTTAAATTTAAGTTATTGGCTAGTAGGATCCCCGGCCAGCACTGCAACTATTTGTTAATTAAAACAATAAGGAAAGAAAAAATCAATTACATTGACAAGCTTTTGCATAAAGAAAAAAAAAATATAGCTTTGGATGTGCAACAACAATAACATGTCAGAAATGACATACATTCGGTGAATATAAAAGAAAAGGAATACTTGTTTTTCATGAAAGAAATATACTACAATTCATGATGTAGAAAAGGATTTCAAATACATGTGTTTGTGTTGTGTGGAAAAATACATTAGATTCTAGCAAGTTTCACACTGATTGAAAGCATCAATACACTACCTACACAACATTGATTCCATACTCAAAATCAAGAAACCCAAAATCTGAGTTCATTGCCATATTTAATATATACCAGTCTTCCAAATCATTGGCTAGGAGATATAGGCAAATCTATTTACTGCTAATCTTAACAAAGATGGAGACCTTCACAAAAGAATACAGAAGTGTACCAAGGAGAGATTTACTCCTAGTCTCAATCAAGACAAAGGAGACCTTCATGAAAGAATATAGAAGTGTACCAAAGAGAGATTCAAGTGTCAAGACTCCATACATGGTCTACTGTAGGTGGGAGGTATTTGTGAATGGTTGATAGTTCAAATTCAAAGGTATATGCCATTTGTAATTGGGTTGAAACAGGAGCTTATATCAATATGCATAATTTTATTATGGGGGTTGTCATCTCCCTTAATGAAAAACTCTTCTTTTTCTACCTACATGCTGTTGGTGACAAACTTATTGAATGAATGTTGCTGACAGCAAGAATATAATTCCACATAACAGGGCAACCTTAAAATGATAACAAAATAGAAAGAGAAGCAATAAAATAGTTTGAACTTTTTTGCAACATGACCAGAGTGTGTTGACTGTCATAAGAAGTTCAACATGTAGCCACGCGTAATACTGCTAAATTATTTAGCACACAAACAATGAAATTTTAATAAATATAGAAGTCTATTAAGAATGTCATTAATTAAGGGCTTGTAAATTCCCTACAACAATTTTGGGTATACAAGGAAGAGACTGTACTTAAAGGTCAGCCTCCCTCTCTCTCACACACACATCCTTAAATTCAATGCAGGTCAAACAGGACTCATCCTTAGCTGTGTGCTTAAGCTTTCACATTAATTAATCCATAATGACCATAGTTGCATATATAAAATGCTGCTAAAAGGAGGTAGAGCAATTGTAATACATCCTACATAAACTAAAACTAAAAACAAAGGGCTTTACCTGTTGTTTCAAGTGAGCAATGTCTACATCAGATATAAAACCAAAGAATGGCTCCATTTGCCTCCAAAATGAACTGGAAAACATTTGGTCTGCAGTGACAATCAAATCAATTAACAAACAACGACAGAATTCAAGCAATTAAACAGAATACAAATTTTCAGTTACAAGTACCAGGATTAATAACAGCACTTGCAGCAGCCAACAGCTCTTCATGCCCATCATCTGAACCAACTAAAAAATTAAGACCAAAAGTAAATAGACAGAAAAGAAAAGACGGAAAGAAAACATTTAGGGAATCAGAAATTCTCAGAGACTTCAAAGTAAACTACCAAGAAAATCTACTATTGCATTGACTGTTGTATGCTTTTGGCGTGTATAAGCCTTACGATCAGAGAGTTTTCTTGTTGGGGGACGGCCTGTCTTGCTGCATAAAAATATTTCATGAAAATATGAGTTTCCAATCTGAGTGCAGCAATGCTAGATAAAATAAAGACATTTGAAGGATAACTAGAAAAATTGATGGAGAATGTTTGACCTTTCATTTTTATCTAAACCAAGTCTGGCACTTCTAAGCTGCTTTGCTGTTCCAACATTGCCAAGCTTCTCAACTGCTGTTGGCATAGGATACCTTGTTGAAGTAAAACCCCTCACAATCCTCCCTTGCCTGCGAATGCCATCTCCAAGATCTTCACCTGAAACTGGCTTGTTCTTTCTTGATGGAAGGCCCAAAGGTGATACCTTTTGTACATTCTGTCCAGCTTTCTCATCCATCTCATCAGACTTTCTGCTCGTATCTTTAGATTTAACCTCTGTAGCCCCTGATTCTTCACTTTCTGATAGCACGGCTGACAATAAGGTGTCACCTTTTAATTTCAAGCGCCTGGCAAATCCTGCCCCAATTTCATTACCTGAAACATCAGATACACTATCCAAAGTGGGACTCTCATCATTGTTAACAATGGGAACCAATTTTTTTCTTCTTGCAGTTCGAGAGATCTTCTGTGGCCTGTGACTGGCCCAGTGGGCAACAGGCGGAGATGAAGACTGAGCAGATACAGTGCGTTTGCGGTTGTTAGCTCCAACAGCAGGGGGCTTGTTTGGACAATGAGAGAGCTCCCAATCATTGGGAGCAGTTGCTCTATGGAAAACTGGGGAAAACTTCGATGTAATGGCTGAACCCGATCGGGGAGCCCGAATAGACAGATTCATTTTTGCACCGGAAATGGGACTAACAGAATTAAAATCATCCCTAACACTTTCCCTGAGCGTTGTAGAGGAACAAAGAAAAGTGAATCCATGCACATTCTGATCAAACATATTAACAGTGCAAAAGAAGGGCTTGATAAAGCAAAAGAAAGTGCCCTGTAAATATTCAAGGAAAAAACAATTCAAAGAACAAGAAATCTTCTATTTATCCGAAGAGAAAACCCCAGAATGATATTGAAAGAAACAAAGCTAAACAAAATTCCATAATACTAATATGCAATAGAATATGAATAACAACAAATGTATGTGAATGAATGTGTTAAGGATGCAATGCATACTTATTAACAGCTCTGACATTCACCCTTTCCTTGTCTGAACCAAGAGGGTGTTCTCTCCTATCAATTTGAAGAGAACCATCATCCAGGTCAGTCCTAGGGGTTATTGATCGCACACTCAAGCCTGTCGATTGTGAGATACCATCTGTTTTTCCAACTCCAACAGCACTATTAGAAACTCGAGGCCTATAGTGAAATACAAGTTAATCTTGCTTCACAAACTGAAGATTACCGAATGTCAAGCAATTACCAAAATATATAACCAAACATATCTTCCTCTAAAGTTCAATTAAGCAGATTAAAGAAAACAAAAAGAAATCTAAGAATAATTTACCATAACTGCAGCTACTTTTAATTATTGTTTCAATGAAAGCCAGGACCATCACATGAAGCCAAAACCTTGGAAAAAATCCTTTCACTGTTCCCAAAACTAGTGATGGGTTTCAATCTAATCAAAGAGTTGCAGGAACTTCACAGATCTTTACAGCTACTCAAGCACAGCATATGCTAACCAGATTATCGCTATAGCAATACTTAAAGACAACAACTGAAACAAAAGGTGAATTGTATTATTGCGAAAACATCTTGACAAAATATGCAATTTTATCTCCTTCATAAATAGGCATTCAAGACAGTATCTGTGTGTCTTAGGCAGCAGGTGTAACCATATGTGCTTTGACTTCTATTGCTGTTAACTGAGTTGTTTTTCTTCCACTGTTTCCTTGAAACTAGCCCAAATAAGAAAAATACAGCACAGGAAAAAATAACATAAAGAAAAGATAATCACTGAATTCAAAAAAGATAGCTACATTTTTATCATATAGGTGTGCCATTTTTCTCCCCAGTGTTTTCGCTTTTTTATTAATACAACTTTGGTACGTACAGAAATTGATAGCTTTCTGAATTTCATCTCAAATTAACAAGCATTTGCTTATGATGAATTTCCAGCAAAAATATAAATGAAGTTGGCTCCCCCAAAAATTCTAGACTGTAGACTCACAACCATAAATGGAAAGAGGATGATAACGAAAAGGAAAGAAACAAGAGCAGCGTAAAATAAATATGGTATTAAAATATCATGTCACAAACAATAGCAAACTGCATGATTGTTGTTACCAATCCTCCTATTGGAGCAAAATAGCCATAAGGCTTGAAAACAATAATCATGCAATAACAGAGGGTAGAATCAGGAACTCTTAACACTCATGGCAAAATGATAACTTTGCAAAATGGAAAAAACATAGTGGTGTATATTCACAAGCACTATTGTAGTAATCACATGCAGGTATAGAATTATAGATCAATTTCAGAACGCATACCTGAACACATGGGAATCAATGTTCAATCTTGAACGAGCATCAGTAACAGGTATTTGCGGCGCTCCCTGTTTTGGTTCCCGATAGCCATCTGTGGGTTTAGTTGACAACACACTAGAAGAAACATCTGGCTTTATCCCAGAACGTTTCTTCTTCATTTTTTTCTTTTCCCAACCATCAACACCAATTGATAAAGTTTGATCACCTTGAACTGCACCATTATTTGCAAACCTTGGCACTTCCCTATCTTTGTCAACAGTAACAGATGACCTGACCAGAGAATTACCCTGCATATTCATCTTTATCAATCAGAGCTTGTAAGTACTCTTTCACTTAAAGAAACTAAGACACGAATGTCCATAACATTTGGAAAACCTGGCAGGCACCACTAACACTATGATTAGGCACTGGAAACCAAGGTGCCACAAAAAATAAGTCTTATAATTAATAGAGCTGTAAATAATAGCTGGTAACTGAACCGCCTGGTACCATCCCTTCCTCCTTCGAAGGGGATGAAGAAGGGGTTCAAATCCAGTGAGATTCTGAATGAAAAGGAATAAAAAAAAAGAAAAAAAAAAGGTAAATTAGCTAAAGACAGGAATCTTCCATGTAATATTAAGGGAGATATCAGTTTAGGGTCAAATATACCACTACTGGCTTACAAATGCAACCCAGAAAAGGAAATAATGCCTAAACAGTAGCCAAAATCACAAGTCATGTGGACTTTACAGATTAATTAAAAAAATCATAATTGGTAATAAAAGAAAATTATAAACCATCATATATGAGTAGTGCAAGAACAAGTAGCAGGAAAATATAAGTGACATACCCGCACATCCACCAAAGAAGTTCGTGTGCGCTTGTTTGGAACAGCATTTTTGGTCTGTTCTTCTGGCTTTTGCTGTTCAAGTTCAAAACCACTGGTGGCTGAATGATTTTGAATTCCCATTTTACACAGACCTGGAGCAAGGACTGACCGATCAATTGATACTGAAGCATTAGGTCGATCATTAGAATAACCTTCTGATCTAGACCTCTTCTTTGATGGTATGGATGGGAAAAACTTGTTGAATGCAGACAAGGCTTCATTAAAAATCTTCACACGTTCCCTATTATTTAATAAGACTCAATTAAACTAGTAAAAAGTATGGTGTAAGATACAAAATATTCAAAGAACTACCTGCCCTTGACTGAGCTTTCACGCAGACCAGTCTTGACTCGCTTGATTTGCTCAGGTGAGGGAGACGATACCACCTTGCCTTTTAAAGAACCAGTAGAGTCATCTGCTGAAATTCCAAGAGCAGCATTCACATGTCGTTTAAAGTCCCCTTGACGACTAGATTTGTGATCTGAGGCCACCACCTTTGGATCAAAACGCAAGCAATGTAAGAAGTTCACCACATCTCCCTGTACTACAACAGCACTGCTTCGGGTCATGTTCGGGAGAGAAGATAGGATTGGATTCCCCATGCTCTCACGAAAGCTACTCAATCTGTCCATCTGAGCAGCTAAGTGGGATCCACGCTGACCACTGGTGTATATTTGCCTATCTGGGCTATCAGAAGACAGATCAAACTTACTAGACGTTGCCATTGCATCAGATTCCTCACAAACTCTGTGTTATAAACCCAATAAATACAATAATGCATGACAAAGTAGGAGTATTGTAGCACATAAAGGCAAATTGGAGAGTTCAAACGATAGTAAAGGATGATGCACCTGCAAAGGACACAAATCAAAGGATAAGAACTGAAATTCAAGTTCATCTATAAAATGACTCTCAATGACAACTTGTACTAAAATTCCCAACATGACCAGAAATAGTTTAAAATTGCAGAAAATGAGGTGAACAAGACCAAGCTGATATAATCAGGAGCATTGCACCATGCTGAGACTCATAATTCCACTACATTACAAGTTCCTCGATTTAGTAGATTTTTAATTTCTCTAAGGTTTACAGGCATATAGATGCCAGTATTATGAGATTGCTACTTCTTAAAGATCAAATCTTTAAAAGTTAAAGCCATACATAAGTGATTTACTTGCCATATACATGATTTATAAAATCATTGCATTAAATGTTATTAGTTATTAGTGCTTTTTAGTATAATTTTCTGTTTGTATAGTCTAACTCTATTTTTTTTAATTGCATAAAAATAACGATACAATTAGAAATTGGGATAATGGTAATTTGTCCGTATACAAGAGGGTGAGGTGAGTCTACAATTGATCCCTACATCCCTAATTATGTCAAACTTTTTCATCCAAACTGACAGATTTTGGACATGAGACTCGTGTATGAAATCTAAATAAAATGTTAATGACAAAATTACCACGGCCCATATGATATGTATGAGCTCTTAACAGGACCACTAAAAGAAAATATTTCATTTTGATTAATTAAACTAAAAGAAATGGGAACAAAAATAGGGTTGCCTTCATCCTGAAAGTTGCAGCCTCTTACTGACAAATTATACTTTTTTTCTCCACCAGCTCACCATTAAGACACCATCAATACAAAGTGTAAATTCCTCTAATTAAAAAAGGCATTTCCTTTAAAATTGAGGATAAAAAAATATCGGAAGTAGCTATGACTTTATGAGACCAAAAGTAGAAGGGACATGAGAGACAGGTTTTTGTGGAGCAATAAACCAAAACTGTCCTTCCTATTGTATTTTGGATTCTGACTTGATAGGGAGAGCAATATTCAGTATAGAACTACAATAATTGCATCAAAGTAGAAGATGATTACTTCTAAATTACTTGACATATTAATAAGAAAACAAAAAAAAAACCCTCAAATTCCTGGCATTAAATCAACAACACAGAAACGCAAACACTAATGCATTTGCGGAGATAGTGAAAATGAATTGTAACCATAAAGCATACCTCCAAATTCTTAATGCTGGATGCAGCAGAAGTATAATTGAACTAGTTGTGCTTTACAATAAGATATCATAATCTGCACAATTTTTAGGTCATGCCCAGTGAAAACTATGTTCACCTCATCAGATCTCCTCCTTGTCTTATATGATCACTAAACTCAACGGGATGAATTGAATTTTAATATAAACCCAGTTTAGCCGGATCTATTGACTGCCACCGATGAGGAAGAATCACGACAGAATATTATTCATCTGTCTCTCAACTCTGAGGCTGTCCCTGTTGCTTTCCTCACTCTTCAGCAAACGCTGCTGCTCGCTATATTTATATATATGATACACTACGTAGCTAATTGGTGGGCATTTGCAAGGCTATGAATTATTATTATTATTTTATTATTATTATTATTATTATTATTATTATGACAGGCATGCACCTGAGAATCGACACCCATCTGCTTATACTGATGATGGATGGATGGATGGACTGCTCTCAAGTGGTAATACTCAGAGAGTAACAAAGATTGTAGATTTTCGGAAATTCCTTGTGTTTGATCAGGATATTTTGGATAATTGGGGAAATCAGAGTGGAAGTAGTAGGATTTTAGGGTTAGGGTTTGGAAATTTGAATTCTGGAAGGTTGATTTTCTTAATTTCCTCTCTTTCTTTTCTTTCACAAATTATTTTAGTTCCATTTATCAAAATTTTAATGATTTTCTGTCATGTGAGAAGCACATGATTGTATTAGCTATGTGTGGGAAAGAGAAATCCCTTCTCTCTTCTCTTTTTTTTTTTTTTGTCATTTATTAAAAAGTTATTTAGAAATTAAATTATAGTTATTAAAGGGGTGTTTACCAAGTGGAGAAGTTGGGTGTCTGGTAATGTAAGTTAATCCAAATTAATTTGAAAATATTTAAAAATATATTTGAGATATTAATATTTTATATAAAAAAATAAAAATAATAATTTATATAAATATAAAATATATATAGTTAGAAAAATTAATAAACAATTTATATGGATATAAGCTATATATATTTAGTTATTTCACATTAGAAAGTTAAGAAACATTTCATATGTATATAAGTATATATAGTTTATCTTACATCCAAAAGTTAAAAAAATATTTAATGCTGGTATAAGCTATGTATATAGTTATCTTACATTTAAAAGTTAAGTAATAATCCTGTTAGTTTTGACTTTTAAAAAAATATATGAGGTTAAGTATTCATAAATTAATTTTATATTTTTGAGATTTATTAAAAAAATATAGGAAAAAAAACAAATTCAAGTCTCACTTAGGTTATATTAGGTCACTTGGGTTTCGGGTTGACCAAGCGAGTAACCTAAGTTTCACCTGGCTAATTGCAAGTCTGGATTTTACTTATTTGAAACTCGGCTAAGACCCAGGTTGATTGGGTCTCGAGTCAACCTGTTGAATTGAGTTGGATTTCATAACAATGAATTAAATTACGTAGGTTACCATGGATAGAAAAAATCCCACTAACTAAAAGGTTTTTTTTTAATACTTAAGAAAATGTTTAGGTATTGAATGACTACTTATTTGCTTTAGCTAAAACTAGCTTTGGTGATTGTGCTTTACCGTGGGATCGGATTATTTTTTTATATAAAAAATAATGTTTAAATATTGAAATAGAGTTAAAAATGATTTAAAAAACACTATTTATGGACAATATGTTCTCATAATTCTGCTATATAGTAGTATCAATATTATTTTGCATATGCTTATTAATATAAAAAAAAATCATAAAAACACTCTTTCTTGCATAAAATGCAAAAACTCTTGTGGTTCTTTATTTTTTTTCCTCAATAATTTTTTTTTTAAATGGCTTTTTTTTTCCTTTTTTTATCCAACTCGTCATTTTCTTTCAACTCGGCCACATTTATCTTGTAAGTTAACCTCACTGACATATTCTAAAAAGTTATATTCTTGATTGGATGATATGAACCTCGAGGATATATTGATCTAGAAACCCACAAGCAAGATTGACACAATTCTGGAAAGTTAAAAGTCAGATTTGATTGAAAAGTGTAACACAACAATTATCTTGAATTAAGGCACAACACTATTGGAATATGAACCCTCACTCAACGATTAGCGAATTGTGAATGAGAAATATAAGAAAAATATCACGAATATAATTGTTTTTTGATAAGTCAAATTCAATTCTTTCAAGAATTAAGAAAGTGAGAATAACTCACAGCACACAATTAAAGTCATAACAAAATATCAATAATCATCGAACTGAAATAAGTTCTTACAATAGAGTATTTATACTCCCTAAATAACTCTAATGGACCTAAAGGTTGTGGGCTAATTTGGACCCAATTATAATTAGACCTAAAATAAACCCAAAACCTAGTAGAAATAATAAAGATAATAAGTTTGATTTGTAAAGTCAAAGTTTTCGCGCATATAGAATAAAAAAATAACCCTAAGATAATGTAATTCCCTAACTTAAATAGGTGTATGGCCAAAGTTAATGTCCTAATCTTTCTAAGATCAAATTATCAACCCTTAGAAATCTCAAATAAGCTAGGAGAATCATCTTTGATTATAGTCACCATTGACTTGCCTTATAGAAATATGAATCTTTGTAATACATGAAAAAAATACTAAAGACAAATATATTTCTTTGTTGCCGTTCTAGTTTCCCTTTGTAGATTGGAGAATCTTGATTAATCTTTGCCATACAAGAAAAGCCTTTGATGTCACTCATAATGAATCCTTGTAAAAGATGGAAACTCCCAAATTAGATTCCCAAAATATCCTTATATGAGTAGGATTAATTGCCACCATATTTATTTCCTTGTTGCACATAGAAAAAATTATCCAAACAAGACTTCCATCATGCCACCAACCCTAAGCCCAACTTGTGGAAGAATTAGGCATTTCTTGCACTTGAATTAGGTTTATTATAGGTTGTTTTATATGTGTTGTAACCTTTTAAAATCAGTCTTGGCCCAAATATGTTGAACAAGCCTATTTAATACCTTATTTAACTTCTTGACCATTAACCTAATTGGCACCTCTAATGAATTCTTTGTATTTGTGGGTTGTTTCGTATCACTAAAATTTCTTCACTCCTATGTATATGAACATCCACATTAAGTCTTCGAAAATAGATTAAACTTTCATACCAAGGTCCAGGATGTTTTCTCTCATATCCATATGAAAGCAATAAAGACATTAAAGGTCAATACTTCTCATCCATATTACTGATATGACATCTCAAATGAAAAATGTTTTCTCTTTGCTACTCTAAATCATCCTCTTTGACTTGTAAACTTAATGCACGCCTAACCACAAGTTACTCACCCTCAACTTTATATTGTACTTGTTCATCACTAGCATCATTAAGATCAGAATCAATGATGTCATGTCTCTTAAGATATGAATCTGGATTTTCATTCGTTGAAGCATCCATCTCAAACGAATCAACTTTAGAGTCTTTTAAAGGTTTAACATCATCTAAATGTTTTGTGTATTTTTGAACCTGTACTGCATCTCTCCAGATAACAAGTAGATTTTTTGTCATTTACCTTTACTCCCCTTTACTAATCTTATTAATTTTTTTTAATCATCAGCCTTTAAAGCTTAGAGCCTTAGTTTCTTTTCCCTCCATAAGGAATCCTTTGGGATTACTTCTCTTGCAAATTAGTTAACAATACATATTATTATATCACAAAACAACATATTCATATGCTCAAATTGTTGCTGCATTGCCTGTAACAAAAAGAAAAGTGTTATTCTCCTTCTTAGATGATGACATGTTTTTGAAAGACATTTTTTAGATCTGTAGTTTTAAAGTCCAATATATGTACTGCCAATAAGTTGGAACATTCTTTAGCTTGTAAATCTAATATAATGTAATTTATTTTTAAAAGCTTTCAAATTTGGTGCATGCGTTCTAGCTGAATATATTACCTTCCTTGTTATATTAAGACTATTTTATTATTAATAATTTCATTAAATATTTAAATTTTATGGTCATTATTGGAAAATGATATTGAGAGTATTTTTAGGAGATTTTGTAGGCTTCTAAAAAGAAAATAAACAAGTAAAAGAGAAAAAAAAAAAGGGATCAGATTAGACCTCTCTCTTCTTTCTTATCTCATCTCTATTCCCTCTTCTCTATTTTCTTTTTCTCCTTCAAGTTTTCATTATAGTACTATGTAACTAAATTTTAATTTGGTCAAAAGAAACAAAAGCCTCATAATCAATAAGACTATAAGATGTAATTTGTTTTCATTGTTCAATTTATGATTTTAGGATTGAATGTTCTTCAATGTCTATTTTCATGATTGTCTTATTTAATTACTAGGAGGCCGACTAGTTTATTATTTGTTGCAATCTATTGTTATGTTAGATATCAGATCCATAATTGTTTGGTCTCTGTAATCTGTGAAGCAACTAAGGCTAATGATTTGTTACATCAAAAATTAGTAAATCTTAGAAAGAATATTTGTCTAACTTAAATGCAATCGCTTGTGCTTATATTGTTTAGCTTCATCAATCTCTCTAATTCTTAAGGCTACTACTAAATTAAATTTTTAGCATTTTTCTTGAGTTGTTTAGTAGTTAGGGTTAATTAGATTACTTGTTTTCTAATTAACTGCAACTAAGAAGAGAAAGAAAAATAGTTCCAATTATTAATATTAAAAGTATGAATTGATATTTATTTGCATTGATGATCAATTTTAAAAGATCCAATTATGGATGGTGACTTAGACCAAAGTTTGTTCTTTTCATTGATTTTGATATTTTAAATTGAGTTGTTTTTCTTAAAATTATACTCAAAACCCCCTATCTTTGTTCATGTAGCACAAAATTAGACTAGATACTCTCTATGGGAACGATCTGTACTCGCATTTCTACATATATTCTTAAGAGTCTAGGTTTTATTTTTGGTTGCCTGCAACAACACACCAAAATCAAGTAGGGACTTGATTAAATGAATTCTAAAATTATCCTAAAATAATATATGTGATATTATTCAAGGCAAAAAATTAATATTTCATCATTTATAGGATTTTTAGGTTTTCTTATAAACAGAATTTTATGCCTCTTATTTTATGTACAACATGTAGTACACATTACATTATAGAACACTTAAAAAATATAAAAGAAAAGAGTTAGCACTCAAAGACATAGCAATCCCTCTTTTCTAAAAGGATTTAGGAGATTTCTCATTAATGGTTTGTGTAGATTACTATTAGAGGACAAATACTTAGATGACTTGTGCTCTATAACAACCTAACCTTGAAGCAATTGTTCAAAGTTAAAAAAAACATCTGATCTTCAGGTAATCTTCATATAAACGCTAAATAACTCTTGATATGTCTAACAAGATCTTGGGACTCCTGAAAAATTTTAAATTTATCATTTTTGCTGCGTATATATGTTTCTAAAAACACAACACCTTTAAAGTTATTTAGAAAGTATAAAAACTCCATTTTAAGAACTTATTTTTAATTGGATGATTATTGATATTTGTCCATATCTTTGCTTGTATGTTTGTGAGGTATTCTCATGTTTTTTAGTTCTTAAAAGAACTAAATTTGATTTATCAAATAATAACTATCTTTGTAGCATCTTCCTTGTACTTCTCGTTCCCGATTCTTTAATTGTTGGATAGAGGTTCAAATTCCAGTAGCGTTTATACCTTAATTCAAGGTAATTGTTATATCACACTCTTCTATCAAATCTGATTTTTGACTTTTCAGGAGTTGATCATGCTTGTGGGTTTCTGGATCAATAGATCCACAAGGATCACATCTTTGTTAGGTTATATAGAACAAAAAATTACAAAAGAAAAGTTATTGTTATTGCACGGGCATGCAAAAACATACCTTAAAGCCTCAAAAGGTGCTTAAGGTTGGCTGGTTGGTTGTGGAAAGTGAAAATTACAAGGAAAGAAAACAGATATAACAAAAGTTATGGTTTTCACATGGGCATGCAAAATCATACCTTGAGGTCCTATAATATGCTTGAAGTTGGCTAGTTCATTGTGGAAAATGCAAAATTACAACAAAAAAAAATCATTTGATAAAAAGTTATCTTTTTTGCATGGGCATGCAAGACATACCTTGAGGGCCCAAAAGGTGCCTAAGGTTGGCTGGTCGGTCGTGAAAAGCGTAAAATTTTGAAAAAACTTATTTCAACGAAAGTTATGGTTTTTGGCATGGACATGGAAATTCATACCTTGAGGTCCCAAAAAGTGTCTGAGATGGCCAGTGGGTCATATAAAACATAAAATTACAAAAAAAAAACCCATTTTGAAAAACATTATGGTTTTACATAGGCATGCAAAAACATGTCTTAAGACCTCGAAAAAAGCTTGAGGTCGGGTGATCAGTTGTGGAAAGTGCAAAATTATATATATAAAAAAGAATTCATTTCAAAAATAGTTATGGTTTTTGTATAGGCATGAAACAACATGCATTGAGGATCTGAAATGTGCTTAAGGTTGGCCACTATGTCATGGAAAGCACAAAATTACAATAAAAAACAAATACAACAAAAGTTATGGTTTTGGCACAGACATGCAAAATCATAAATTGAAGCCTAAAATATGCCTAAGGTTGACCGATGGGCTGTGAAAAATACAAAATTATGAAAAAAAAAGTTTTAATTTTTTTTATGGGTGTACAAAAAAGTCTCTAAGGCCTAAAAGAAGTGATGAGAATCAGTGAACATCACCAAAGGATCCATACCAATTGAGCCTATTACAAGGCCATGATATTTAGGTTAAGAAGTTGTAAATTTATCAAATTGGATCTTCATGTACTGTTTGGTCTATATCTATAGCTACAAATGGAATTCTTATACGATTCTAGTTGGGATGGAAATTAGATATTTCTAGATTTCCATACAAATATGATATGTTTAGTAACTCATTTTGACAAGAAAAAAAAAATGTTTGAAGTCAAGCTTGAAATCTGCCAACAAACAAGAAAAGTTGGAAAATGATTGTTTTCCATATGATTTATGGATGTAAGGATCTAATTAAATGTGGAATCCTTATTTTGTAAGGATTCCTTTCTAAGAACATCAATTAGGCAACAATCTCTATTTTTCAAGGATTTCTTACGCAACGAGACAATAATCTCATCTTAAACTCTTTTTTCATCTTCTCTACAAACTTCATCTTGTTCCTGCCCTTACAAGATTTGTTTCTTAAGATTCTCCCATCATAAAAAAAAGAGCATATTTTCTAACTTTAAGATCTATTAACTTCACTTTTTTATCATCGGGATACTTTTTGAAATAAAATAAAAAACTCTTAACATTTTAGAGCTAATCAATGAAATCATTAGGTTGAATTTTTCTCTTAAATTAAGGAATATCAATTCTCACATGATAATCTTGATAAGGCATTTTATTCCTTTTACTTTGATGTTGAGAAGAAGAATTGTTACTAGCATCATAGTGTGGTCTACGATGAAAAGGATTGACATCCTTTTAATTATTGCTAGAGGAACCAATTTTAGTTTTATTCTCACCATCATCAACGTCTTGATTCTCATATCATTCAAGAAATTTTTTAAGTTGATGGATTTGCCTTCTCATTTCATCCATTGTATGAGCATTGCGCCCATATCAAATTCTTACACAAGATATCCATGAATAACCATGGTTGTAAATCCTAAGCTCTGATATCAAAATACTGAGATAACATGAATATCGTAAAATAACATGACACTCACACAAAGGAATGTTTTTACTCACCATTCTAAGGTATAAAACCAAAGAGATATAGACGTGAATAACTTATTACTCTAAAGATACAAATTAAATCACCATTTTAAAAATACAAAGTTAAGAGATAAGTCCACCACTTACAAAGGAAAAAAATTTGAAAGGTTTTCAATAGACTAAGTCAAAGACTTTCAAATTAAATTTTTGCTAAAAGATCTTAATACATAATCTGAATTATCATTATATATACTTGGAATAGCCCTCCAAGTTTGGAGAAACACTAAAATAATACAATTAAGAATTAAATAAATGACTTTGATAGAAAACTAGACAAAAATTAACTAGTACACATTTTTTACTTGGAAAAAATAGACATTTAAAAAGCTTAAGAACTAAAACAAACATAATTTCTTGTTTAAAACTTCAATGGATGGATGGTTGGATAATATATAAAAAGGTCATATTCTGAACTTAAAAACTAAATAAGTTTATTTTCTCATACAATAAAAAAATAAAAATTGAAGCTCAAAGTTGGCGATGAACTGACACAAGCATCAACAAGAACTTCATCTATTTGCTTTGTTAACCCAACATGACAGTCCTGTGTCAAAGGACGTGCATTTTCTATGTGTAGTTCACTTACTGTCCTGGGCATGCAAGTATTGATGCACAATTTATAGTTGGAAGGGGAGGAATAGCGAAAGGTACTGATTTCTTCAGTTATGTGCTTGGTTGTCTCTTTCTTAATGAAACCACACATGAATGCCCATTGTAATTTAGGTTGAGGATTTTCTGTGGTATAAAATTGTCTCTTTCTTTTTAGTTTCTGTTTTTTATCTGTTGATGAAAATTAATTTAAACCCAGCATCATCTCCAAATTGACATTCCTAAATATGAAAAGCTATTCATTCCACAAGAGAACTCGTCTGTGGATGCAATGCAATCGAGTAAATTGGCAGTTGTGAATTGCTAGAAGGACCGTTGAATTTGGTGTGATTTGCTAATAACCAGAAAACACAGACATCGGCTCAGGTAAGCTTGCGTTACGTTCTGGGACCTTGTTGATAAACGTACCGCAACATTATCTCCAGAAACGCGCTTTCATGGAGCAGCCCCATATGTATCGATCCAGTTCCTTTAGTATTCTGTTGTTTGATCAAACCCTTCCCGTCAATGTTGGTGATGAACTCTATTTCTAATGGTAGTTTTTTCTTTTCACAAAAACAAGAAAGAGAAACAGCCTTCTGACGGGGAGAGTTGCATCTAATACTTTCCAGCGAAACCAGAAAAGCAAAATAATGAACGGTTATGTACAACATTAACTTCACAATGAACTGTTACGCACATTCAGCCATCTACTACCGCTGTGGGAGCACTTTCATGCTTGTCATGGAGGGCGTTTGCGTCCGGCATGAACACTTCCACAAGAAAATGGTAGTAGAGTTGTGAGAAAATTCTGGGCCAGCTAAGTTCAACGCTTCTCACTTGTTTCAGTTGATGCATGTGATTGATTTCTGGATGTCGAAAAATTCTTTTGCAATTCAAGATTTGACATCCGCTCACCTTCCAATGCTCGCTCAAGCTGTAACATGTCGGTCAAATTATGAGGTTATGCTAACGATATTATTGCTTCATGCAAAGGGTACATAGGAAGGGTAAAAAAAAAACAAGTACCTTAGCTGCCCTGGCACTCCATTCCCCTAAAATAGCCCTCAGCCTTTCATTCTCTTCCACGTACTATTCCAGCATTTCATCAATCAAAGCACAAAAGTGGCAATCCCAAAACACAGATACAAATCAGAATGCATCCTTTATTGAAGAACTGCGGGCAACAATTAAAGCAGTACAATGGAATTTTGCGACCTCAAACAATGACCATATGCATATATGAATTAATTACTATGAGAATATCAGCCTTAACATTGCTGGGCTGGAAACTTCAACAAAGTAGTAAATTACAGTATATTTATGTAGCTTTGCTTTTTGCTGGAGTGAGCTAATGAGTGCTCACGAGAGAGAACTTCTGGTAGTACTGGGACACATGCATTCTGACATGTATTTCATGGAAATGACACGCGAGAATGTGTGCATGCATTTGGACATGACTTTTCAAGGAAACAAGAAGACAATATGTTCACCAAATTGCGATATTTTCCTCCACAAGAAAATGAAACAGGACAAAAGCACAAAAGCTGAGTTTGCATCTCTCAATTTCTCAAGGAATAGTGCCCAATATTCCCTAATTATTATAACATGCCTGGTCGATTAGTAGACTTCATCTTTTCATTTTACAAACATGCAGTTAGCTTTATTTATGGACGGTACCTGATTGTTTGTGGTGCGCACCTGCTGGAGTTCAGAGTCCCTCTCAGCTATCAAAGATCGAGCAAGCCTTAGCTCAGATTGTAATTGATTCATCTGTACATTGAGAGGATAAGGTGGATGAGGTCAAATGGTTGTTGAACCAGTGCCTCATTTAATTTTAATAGCGATGGAAGGCATAGTACATCAGCAGTCCATGGATGGGTTGAACTTTCCACAACAACTGACTGATTATACTCCAAGAGCAACATGAGCTACAGCACCATAGCTGATTATGCTACATCTTGCTCAAAAAGATAATCAAATATCCTTCTGACATTAAATACATTTTCTGTAATAAAGAGAATAAAAGGCCTGATCGTTTACAAATATCCATAGAAATCTTCATCTTTTGACAAAAAAAGATAATTAGAACTTTCTGCTTTAGTTTCCTAACCCATTGGTTCCTACTTCATCAATTTTGCATGTGAAATAATTTCCTCACTTAAAATTGAAATGTCAAAATTCTCCTGATGCTTATGTGGCCTAAAATAACAATCAAGTGACTTCATTTAGGAGCTAAAGTCATCTGACGCTAACAATGAGCTTTTGATATATTGCCTAAAATACAATCCACCCATTACAGCACAAATAAGGAGTAGGTAGAAGTAGCAATGACAGCATGGAAGATGGGGAAAATTAAATATCCCATACAAATAATTCTACACAGTATTGTGTATGTAGGAGATGTTCTCTTAATCCGTAAGGCGATATTGTAAGCTTTAATTGAATTCTCTTTTTGCTTATTTAAGAAATTGAATGCTAAAGGACAGAATTTTATTATGTATACCTCAGCAGAAAGCGTCCGTAATTCCTGTTCACGAGCTGCTAACAGATGGGCAAGATCAACCTGGAAAAGTGGACAACAGCAATCATTATCATTATTTTCAGAAAACCATTCCATTCCATTCCATACTGAAGTGCAGTTAAATGTAGTTGTGATTTATAGAGGTCATTTAGTCATTTAAATCTCATTAAGCCATGTTATAAATTTCAAGGTGTGAAAGAAGTCGTCTGTTCTTGAGGGCTACAATAACTGCAATTACATTATGGACCTCTACATTCCTTTACATTGTGATTTTATGAAATCCACAGTAAAGTTAAATAATTAGCAGTATGACTATCACCTGAGGTGTACTCCCATCATCAGAGCGTTCATATTTGCTTAAGCACTCTTGCAGCCTAAGAACCTGCGTGAAGAATTAATGAGAATTTACCAAAAAAACAAGAAAATCAGTTAAACTGGTGCCAATCTAACTATGCCAATTAGAGAAGATCATTGCCCATAACTTTCAGTAACCAAACAATGTGTATTTGTTAAAACCAACAACATTAAGAGAGCAGGGACATAAAAACTGATGCTATAATAGGTTTCACTGACAGCTCAAGAGCGCAGCTATGTAAAACCAGTGCAATCATAGATTTTAACAATCTAAAACCTCCTAATAAAGGCTCTTGTATATGAACTTACAAAATATATAACCTTTAACAGATCAGATCAGGGAACAAAGTACCCATGTTGCCAACACTGACAAATTTTGGACTGACACTTAATTGAGTTTAGCATACCTCCTCACTCAAGAAATGAAGGTTCTCACGCTGATATTGCAGCAAAGCCATTTGCTGATCAGAAAGTCGACTGCCATCATGATACCTGTTTCACCAAATGGTACTTAGTGGAGTGTCATCTATTTTTTCACATACAACAAATAAAATAGTGATATCTTCAACTTTGAGTTTCTATATGAACTAATCCATGGGAATTGGGATTTCTATCTATATGCCACCAACTGCAACAATGACAAAATCAGAATATTGAAAAAATGGATAGCTCCAGATGCAACAAATAATCTTACAAGGACACCATCATGCTTTGTAAGTTAAAAAAAAGTACACATAGTCTATTTCACTCTGAAACTTGAGAAATAGGCAAGGGTTTCTGGAATAACAAAATAAGACTATGACTACCTCAAACCTTCTAAAGGACTTGAATGTTGAAGTGGAGAATATAATGACTTCAAAATGTCCGGTTCAGAGTTTAACGAATTGTACTGGTGCAAGTAACCTGCATGTGCACACAGAAAAGCAATGAGGGAAAGAACTGCGATGAAAGTTTTATAATCTCCAATGGAACATTGATTTTTGAGTTTAAATTCAGTAAACAGGTATGAACAATAGAGATCTTGAATTGGCAAAGATAAAATGATCTCGAGGCTATCTAAATTTGCATTCCAGAAGAAAATCCCATTTCAAATGCTCAGTACTGTCATGTGATAGCTTTTACAGAGTATCTTGTTCATAGGAAAGCTTAAGAAGTTCAAAATGGATGCTTCTTGTAACCGTGCATGCTCCATGGATCTAAGGAATTTCCAAAAGCATTTTTTAATTCAAACTGAAGTTTCAATAGTTATGAGAATAGCTACACAATGTCAAAATCCCGGGTGAAGGAAGCGTATAGATAAAGAACTTGCAAATATTCCACACTAGATCTGGATGGGGAAAGAGTTGTCTAACAAGCACCCTATAAGGTTTGATTATTGACAATAGCTTTTTTCATGGTACCAACGCTACATAAATAATGTTAAACTCAAAACACTACAAGGATTGTATAGGCTCACCAATATAGACACTCATAAATGATGCAGCACATATTGCTTCAGCCAACATGTTAATCCTGCAGATTTAATGAGAAGGAAAATGAATTTTCACAGCACAGTTAGAAAAAAGCGATACAGAGCAGGAAAATTTCCATTTTATCTAATGAGAGAACAGATCAGATACGATGTTACTTGTGAATAATAGGATCACAGCTCAATATCATGAGCAATAATAGGACATAACTTGAAAATGAAGCAATTGAGATGCACGTCAGCAAAGTAAATAATGTCCAGACCTCAGTAATGTAGAGACTGAAAGGACACTGATGTGGGGTTTCCATACCATGACAAGCAGCATGGTAGCAGTTCCTAGAATTTGAATAAACAATCATTACAATGATAACAATAAAAATTATGAGATGAAATAATAGATGTACATTAATTAACTTGTAGATGATACATATAGCTAAATCTCTGATTTAACTATAGCTGAAATATGTCAAAATATTCCAGAGTAATGGACAAACTTAATGATAGAATGATTGTGGTACCAACCCTCACAAATTATATCCAAATTTTACCATGAGACCTAATTTTTCAACTCATTGAGTTGAGAAATCCAGGACATAGAGGAGAAAATGGTGGAGTTGTACAGACGAACAAAAAACCATGGTCAAATAGATAGACATATGAGAAGATAAGGACAGAACTTAAAATCATTTCCTTACCATACGCAGTAATGGCAAATGGTAAGCGAACAATATGCTTCAACTTCTGGCTAAAACTGTAATAACCCTACAAAACAAATAAGAGACGGTGATGGTTTGTAGAGCAGGTAAACGTTGTTCACAAGAGCCCACGATTTAAGAGTCCAACAGCTCTACAGAGAAACAGAAATGTCAAAAAAGCAAAATCAAACATTTGCTGCGGGTTTCCCAGTAGTATCTTAAAGAGCAACATTTAGGCTGGGAGAAAATTACATGGAACAGGCGTCAAAATAACATTTGTTTGACGAATATAAAATGCGCTTTCATTCCATAAAGAAATCCCAAAAAGAGCAGCAAAAAGGCTATCGAGTGGACCAATAAACATCTAAAAATGAACTTATTACATTGAATTAGAGTAGGAAGGTAGTGGAGATTACCTGCAACCGTATTTTCTGAACTTGAGAAACGAAATATTGCTGAAAGATGCCTGAAGGAAGAAATGAAATGAATCTACTCTCTCTTAACCATATCGTATTTCCCAAAATTTAATGGATAGATAGATATACCTGTGAGTATAAGAAGAACAACATCACAACTGCAAAGCAAAGACGGAACCAAATGCTTTATAGGGCGAAAGATATATGGAGCTCCGGCTGCCAAAACAGCATAACCTGCCTAAAATTAATTAATACCATTAATAATAATAACAGTAATTGAAGAGGAAGTAGAAAGGATACAGTACTTGCCAGTAGAGCACAGTAAACGATAGCACCAAAAATACTCCTGGATTTCCGGTGACCGAATAGAGGAGCCTCCTGCACTATATCTAAGAAACTGCAATTGCAACCAGCACAGAATGCTTATTATAATCAATTGGAAATATTGTTATTCTAATAAATACTTGATAAACTTACAGAGCGTTTTCTTCACGAGACGTTGATGAGGGATTGCCATGTCTCTCTGTCGACATCTTCTTCTTCTCTCTTTTTTTTTTTTTTGTTGGATCAATCAAGCTTTTTCTGTGAATTTTTGTTTCTTTTTCCTTGTTTGATATTAATTGAAATCATTTTCAACGCTGGATATGGGCCGTTAATGGGCTTTACATTGTCCCATTGCTCGGGCCGAACCTTTAATATTTATCTATCTTTATATAAAAATAGATAAAATTTTAATGCCATGTCATCTTTGAGGATTCATGTTTCAACTTTTCTCTCCCGCCTGTATTAAATTTATTATTTATAATAATATTCTGTATTAAAAAATCAATTACATAATGGTTATGCAAGTAAAGCGTACGGATTATCTTTACCGGGTTCTTCCTTCTTTTCTTTTTTTTATTTGAGGAAACTCATCCTTTAAAAAATGTATTTTGTAGGTCTA
>Ga0325414_1001095_pt1 | contig 25178 bp, 16 predicted proteins | sample PopdelMetagenome_8_FD_206183 | JGI IMG/M metagenome (GOLD analysis project Ga0325414, IMG submission 206183) | Populus deltoides microbial communities from Bellville, Georgia, United States - Leaf-PdKOR-R3 | ecosystem: Host-associated > Plants > Phyllosphere > Phylloplane/Leaf | place: USA... | reverse complement strand
TTGATATCAACTAGTGTATATAAATGATTAGTCTAACCCAATATTGAGAGACTAATAATACTAATGAGATTTATTACCATCGACAATTACCTTCCAGAAAATAGGAGGAAATATTGATTACTTATTCCGAAAGAATGGGATAAGCTAATGATACCAAGAGAGGAATATCTTGGTATCAAGTGAGAGTTGATTTATAAAGAGATGGCGTTCAAAAATAGTTGAGTTGTGTTGAGATTTCCAAGATGAAATTATTCTTTGCAAACAGGATAGGATATTAGACGGATATTGGTAATAGATGGAAAATGTATGTTATAAAAAAGGATTATGCCTAATTTTATGTATCAAAAGAAATTTCATGGAGATTATTACCTATCAATATTATTGTTTGTTATTACCTTTTGATATTTATGTGTACATGTTAATCTCTATTTTCAGGTCCATCAGGGTATGGACATAAAGGGAGACAAGAATTCCTTGTCTTTTATGTTTGTATGGACATAAAGAGAGTCACCACTTAGTAATTTGACACTAGAAACCATAACTGGTCTCAGAAATCGGGTATAGGGACTGATTGCTTTAAGTGAAGGTATAAGCACCCCAAATACGCCCTACCTCAGGTAAGCTGCATTGTTTAATTGTTCGATATATTCTAATGTATTGTTGTGCTCTTTTGTTTTTTTTTGTTTATGGTTCGAGAAAAGCTCTCCTCATTGAGGGCATTCTTATCTCGTATGTTAAAACCTAACCATTCTAATCATCATAAATATAAATTTTATTTAATATCAGGAATACGTCTTGCATGTAAGTTCGTAATCCTAGATATTAAAAGCAAAAAAACAATTGTTTTGATTTTTTTTGAAATATTAGCCTTGTTCTTACAACTTCCTTTCATAGCTCAGTGTCGGTTATACCATACCGTTTGGGCTATGAAAGTGCCAAGTATTTTTTGTACCAAAGGTTATACAACATAAATCTAGATTAACCATTTAACAAGTAAAATATTAAAAGTGAACAAGATAACAAATATAAAACATGTTAGTATTAAACATTAAGGTCCATGTTGAGTTTATATTATACTTATTTTTACACCATTAGTGTAACCTTTTCACTTTGACATAATAAACTTAGCTAAATATAATGAAAGAAAGAAACATAAATAAATAACATAAGAATATAAATAAGATAAAAGTTAACTAAGTAAAGGAAAGGAAATGAAAGGCATAAACAAGATATTAATGAAAACAAAACTTAAGCATTACAAAAATACAAAGAGAGAAAGCAAGAGCATGATCTTGATATTTATGTGTACATGTTAATCTCTATTTTCAGGTCCATCAGGGTATGGACATAAAGGGAGACAAGAATTCCTTGTCTTTTATCTTTGTATGGACATCAAGAGAGTCGCCACCTAATAGTTTGGTCACTAAAAACCCTAACTGGTCTCAGAGGTCGGGTACGGGGACTGATTGCTTTGAGTGAAGGTATTAGCACCCCAAATACGCCCTACCTCAGGTAAGCTGCATTGTTTAATTGTCCGATATATTCTAATGTATTGTTGTGCTCTTTTGTTTTTTTTGTTTATGGTTCGAGAAAAGCTCTCCTCATTGAGGAGATTCTTATCTCGTATGTTAAAACCTAACCATTCTAATCATCATAAATATAAATTTTATTTAATATCAGGAATACATCTTACATGTAAGTTCGTAATCCTAGATATTAAAAGCAAAAAAACAATTGTTTTGATTTTTTTTCAAATATTAGCCTTGTTCTTACAACTTTAATAAACTTGTTATTAAAGCCGAAAATGCATGCTAAGACATTTTTTTTGGAAATTTTCTATGTTGTGTGAAACTACGATTTGATTTTTTGAGATACTGGACGTATGCATGGAAACAAGACTTCATATATATATATATATATATATATATTTGCAATGTTTCGATGAAAACCAGGTATTTTAACACCAAATTTGTATCTTATGGTATAAAAATACAAACAAAAAATAATAGAAAAAATACGGCTCATGTGGTGGGGCTAGACCTAACAGGCCGAGCCCGGTCACTGGCCCAAACCAGTGACCTAGCTGGCCAGCAGAGGTCGCATGCGTGAATTACTCACGCATACACTACACAGTGCGAAGGTAATTAAAATTACCTTCGCACAATGCCTACACTTAACTGAAAATGCAAAAATAGGGAGAGAAGAGCAACGTCTTTCCTGGTCTGCTCAAGATGGCGATCGTCTTCCTTAGCAAAAACCTTTGTGTTGTTTTTTCCTTGTGTTCGTTCCCCCTCTATTGAAGCTTCCTTTCATCAGCCCTTTAGTGTTTGTTCGTTCCTATTTTTTAGCTTTTTCCTCTGGTTTTCTCAAGCCATAACTGCAGTGGCTGCTCAAAAATGGAGCTTTTGGAGCTGCTACCGAAGAAGAAGTTGAGGCGTCCCTTTTGTTTTTCACTAATATTCGTTCTTTCCCTCTCTTTTTTTAGTTCTCCCCCTTCTTTTTCCCTTGTTCTCTATGTTTTTTTTCCTTCTCCCACCTGTGTTCGGTCCCTTCTTTGGCTTTTATAACCAGAGAATGCATGTGTTTTTTGTGATAATAAAGACATTCGGGACTCTTATTACAGGAGTGATGGTAACAGTCAGCGATGATAACAGCATGCAGAGGGATAGTAGCCGTGAAACGTTCCCCGTAACTAAAGCAATTTACTGCTTTTGCTGTTGAAACGGTTCCACTGCCTTTACTGCTGAAACAAGTTCTAAAGAAGGCAATGAATAGTGTTTCCTTCTTATGCTAAATTTTTGAAAGATCTGTGCACTGTGAAGAGAAAACTGAATGTGAAAAAGAAAGCCTTTTTAGCCGAACAAGTAAGTGTCATTCTTTATAACAATAATGCTTTGAAATATAAAGAGCCTGGTTGTCCTACAATTTTTTTGCTTTATTGGAGAACATAAAATTAAAAGAGCCTTACTTGATCTTGGAGCTAGTGTGAATTTATTTCCATATTCCTTTTTTCAAAGTCTCAATCTAGGTAAGTTAAAACCACCTTCTGTAACTCTTTTACTTGCCGATAGATCTGTAAAAGTGTCTAGAGGAATAGTTGAAGATGTGTTAGTACAAGTTGATAAATTCATTTATCCTTTGGATTTTATTGTCTCAGACACACAACCTATTGAAGCATGTAATTCATTTCCTGTTATTTTAGGGCGTCCATTTCTTGCAACTTCTAATGCATTGGTTAATTATAGGAATGGACTGATGAAGCTATCTTTTGGAAACATGACATTGGAGATGAATATTTTCAACATTTGCAAGCAACCTGGAGATGATAATGATTTACAGGAAGTGGACTTTACTGAAAAATTAGTTCATGATCAATTTCAAACCACTTCCAGTGAAACTGAGAATGATGAATCTGACGAATTGCAAATGGTCTATTTTTAGGAAGAATTAAAGGCAAGTAATTGGAGACCATAAATTGAGGAATTGCCACCACGATCAATTAAGTCCATACCTTCAAGTGTTCAACCACCAAAACCTGATTTGAAGCCATTACCATTCAATCTCAAATACTCATTTTTGGGAGAAAATGAAACTTTTCCGGTAATAATTTCTTCCAAACTTAATGCACATCAAAAAGGTAAGTTATTACAGACTCTGAAAATGCATAAAAATGCATTAGGATGGACCATAGCTGACGTAAAAGGAATTAGTCCTTTGATTTGCACACACAGGATTTATTTAGAGGAAAATGCTAAACCCTCTAGAGAAATGCAACGAAGGCTTAATCCTAATATGAAAGAAGTAGTGAAAATAAAGTCATTAAGCTTCTAGATAATGGAATCATTTATCTTATTTCTGACAGCAAATGGGTAAGTCCTACCCAAGTGGTACCCAAGAATTCTGGAGTCACTATGATAACAAATAAGAAAAATGAGTTAATTCCAACTAGGACTATTATAGGTTGGCGTATGTGCATTGATTATAGGAAACTTAATTCAATGACTAGAAAAGATCATTTTCCTTTGCCTTTCATGGATCAAATCCTAAAAAGAGTTGTAGGTCATGAATTTTATTGTTTCCTAGATGGCTATTCAGGTTATAACCAAATTGAAATTGCATTGGAAGATCAAGAGAAAACTACTTTCACATGTCCATTTGGTACTTTTGCATATCAAAGGATGCCTTTCGGATTATGTAATGCACCAGCCATGTTTCAAAGATGCATGCTTAGTATATTCAGTGATATGGTTAAACATTTTCTTGAGAGTTTTATGGATGATTTTTTCTGTTTTTGGTGATTCATTTGATGATTGTTTAACTAACTTAGAAAAGGTTTTGAGCAGGTGTGAAGAGAAGAATCTTGTACTGAATTGGGAAAAATGTCACTTTATGGTAACAAATGACATTGTACTTGGTCACATTGTTTCATCAAAAGGAATTGAGGTTGACAAATCTAAAATCGAGTTAATTGCTAACTTGCCAACACCAAAATCTATTAAAGATGTTAGATCATTCATAGGACATGCTGGTTTTTATAGAAGGTTCATCAAAGATTTTAGTGTAATATCTAAGCTCTTAAGTAACCTTCTAACAAAGGATAATATTTTTGAATGGACTGAACGAAGAAGCCTTTGTTAAACTTAAAAACCTGCTTACATCTGCTCCTGTCATTCAACCTCCTGATTGGTCTTTACCTTTTGAAATAATGTGTGATGCTAGTGATTATGTCGTGGGTGCTGTCTTGGGACAAAGAAAAGATAAGAAACCTTATATGATTTACTATGCAAGTAAAACTTTAAATAGTGCTCAAATGAATTACACCACCACTGAAAAAGAATTACTTGCAGTAGTATTTGAATGTGAAAAATTCAGGTCTTATCTTGTTGGCTCACTTGTTGTTGTTTTTAGTGATCATGCAGCATTGAAATATCTTCTTTCTAAGAAAGATTCTAAGGCTAGATTGGTGCGGTGGATTTGTTACTTTAAGAATTTGACAAGAAAGGCACCGAAAATGTTGTCGCAGATCATTTGTCAAGATTGACAACAGATTAAAAATTTGACATCACACCAATCGATGACTACTTTCCTAATGAATCTTTACTTTCTATCTCTACATTGCCTTGGTTTGCTAATATTGTTAATTTTCTTGTTTCAGGACAATTGCCAGCTCATTGGAGTACCCAAGACAAAAGAAAGTTCTTGAACGAAGTAAAGAACTTTTATTGGGATGACCCTTATTTATTCAAATATTGTCCTGATCAAATATTTCGAAGGTGCATTCCTAACAATGAGGTAAGTAGTGTCATTAAATTTTGTCATTCTGAGCTATGTGGGGGCCATTTCTCATCAAGAAAGACAACTGCAAAAATCTTATAATGTGGATTTTACTGGCCCACCATGTTCAAAGACTCACATGCATTCTGCAAGACTTGTGAAAATTATCAAAAGTTGGGATCTATTTCAAAACGTCACATGATGCCTTTAAATCCTATTCTTGTCATTGAGATCTTTTACTGTTGGGGTATAGATTTCATGGGTCCATTTCCTTCATCATTTGGTTTTGTGTACATATTAGTCGCAGTAGATTATGTTTCAAAATGGATAGAAGCAATTCCAAGTCGAAACAATGATCATAAAACAGTGATAAAATTCTCGAAAGAAAATATTTTGATTTGATTTGGAATCCCTCGAGCCATGATAAGTGATGGTGGAACACATTTCTGCAACAAGTCATTTGAGTCTTTAATGAAGAAATATGGAATCACACACAAAATTGCCACCCCTTATCACCCTCAGACAAGTGGACAGGTAGAGCTTACTAATAGGGAGATCAAACAGATCTTGGAGAAAACAGTGAACCCTAATAGGAAAGACTAGTCTTTAAGACTTAATGATGCACTTTGGGCTTATCGAACTGCTTATAAAACATCATTAGGTATGTCACCTTATAGACTAGTCTATGGAAAACCTTGTCCCTTGCCTGTGGAACTTGAACATAAAGCTTATTGGGCTATTAAAGCTTTCAATTCAAACCTTGATGATGCTAGCCATCTGCGTAAGTTGCAAATAAATGAGCTTGAGAAAATAAGAAATGATGCATATGAAAATTCAAGAATTTATAAAGCAAGAATCAAAGAGTTTCATGACAAGAAAATACTGAGAAAAACATTCAATGTTGGTCAAAAAGTCTTGCTTTATAATTCTCGACTCCATTTATTTCCTGGAAAACTAAGATCAAGATGGAGCGGTCCTTTTATTGTGAAACATGTGTATCTATATGGGGCCTGTGATATTGAGAATCCAAAGAACGGCAATGTTTTCAAGGTAAATGGACATCGTTTGAAAGTTTACTTTGATAAATTTTCAGTTGAAAATGACTTTATTGAATTGAGTGATCCTGTATATAAAGATTGATTAGTTTTCTCACATTGTTTTGTGTTTTGTTTTGCTAGTCTCTCTCACCCCGGTCAAATGGCGGATAACGGTACTCCGTGACTTACATCGGTTCTTTCAGTTTCCCATAATAACTGATATCTGTGTATATATTTGTGCAATTCTTTGCACTTTCTCACTTCTTTGAATCTCTTCTCCAATTCTCATTTGAAAATGGACACCACTCTTGAAAAATTGAAAAAGTATTTTCCCGCTTTGCCTCAAAATGCAATTACAAAAATTTACTATTCTAGATGTGCGAGATTGAGGTTGTTAATGAATCATGGAATTCCTGAAGATATTCGCTGGCTGATTGAAGCAAAGGTCCAATTATCAGGTGAGTCCTCCAATTCTTTCATTTCACACATGCCTAAAACAGGTAAAAGCACTTTTGCAAAGAAATGTCGTGCAAAATGACTGAAAGTTTGTCACAAATGTGCTAGATGGACTTGTAATGCAACATGTCGTTCTTTAGGAATGGTATCTGTAAACCGTGTAGATAAAATACAATTCATTAAGGATGGCCTGAGTAATGGGTTTTTAGATAATCTTTTATTGACTCTTGAGACGCATCCTAGTGGATATGTGCATCATGCAATTCATGATTTATGGCCACAATTCCATAAAGAACATGCTTGACATAGTCTTGGGAATTTGACTAAAAAAGACCCTGTTTGCCAGTTTTTAAGAAAACTAGATGGGAAGCTTATCCCCGACCCATAGAGGGCGTTTAAGCCGTTCTTGGATGTAAAACCAAGGGAAGATGTGAGCCACAATCACAATTACCTGTACATACACATGCTTTTTCAAAACAAGTAAATAAATAAATACATAAAGAGAGAGAGAGAGAGAGAGTGTGTGTGAGACTCCAGCTGGCCTACATATAGGTGATATGATTGCATTTTTAATGTCTCATCTATAAAATCTTCTCTTCCTTCCCCTCATTTCTACTCAACCTTTACATTAGACAGATAAAAAATATTTGTGTTTTCGGTGGATCCAGTCCTGGGAAGGAAATGGCATTTTTAGAATCAGCAAATCATCTTGGTCAGGTGCTAGCTGAGAGAAAAATTCATTTAGTGTATGGGGGAGGCAGCCTTGGGTTAATGGGGGGTGTGTCAATAGCTGCATTTTTAGGAGGTAGTCAAGTTTTAGGGGTTGTCCCCAAAGCTTTAGCAAAATGAGACATCATTGGAAAAACAATTGGAGAGGAACTACAGGTCTCATAATGTTTGATTGAATGAATACAATGTTTAACCATTTTGATGCCTTCATTGCCTTACCAGATGGTCTGGGCACATTGGAAGAGATCTTTCATATTTCCTCTTAGGCCCAACTTCACATTCACCATAAACCTATAGGTTTGCTAAATGTTAATGGTTTTTATGATAATTTGTTGTCTTTTCTTGATCATGCTGTGGAATAGAATTTTCTAACATCTTCAGCACGACAAATCATAATCTCTTATGCTACTGCCAAACAATTGATTGACCAACTACAATCTTTTATCCCTGTAATTGATCCCTCTATGAGGCGCATAAATTGGTCAACTAAGGAAAGCCGTAAAAAGCTTAGAATTGATTTGAGCCTTAGTTTGTAAAAAATTTGTGTCTTTTGGTTTTATTATTGTGTTTTATTGTTTCTTATATTTGTTTAAGTGTGTTTCAGGTTTGTCAATGTTCGTTGTTTCAGGTTTGTCAATGTTCGCTATTTCAGGTGATGTCTTCTATACTCTATCTTTCTACCTTAGGACACTGAGGACAATGTCTCGTTTTGGTTGGGGGAAAAGGGTAGTAGTTAATAAATAAAAAAATTAACAAACTGTGTTTTCTATTTCATAAAGCATGTGCTAAACTGTTGTTACTAGGATGGCAGAGTAAAGGAGTTCTTTTGATAAATGACTCTTGAGACGCATTTTAGTAACCATTCTTAACAAGGTCTATCAGAATACTTCTTGAAATATTTAGGTTTACAAACTCTCGCATTGTTATCACTTAATTATGCTCATATACTTATTTAACAAGTATTTTTAAACCTTCATTTTCACACACACACACACACACTTTAACATATGATTGTGGGTTGCACATTGGATTATTATATTATTTATGTTCTTTTGTTAAAGGTAACAACTAATGGAAAGGGATGGTATATAATTTGCAAAAAACAAAAAACAAAAAGAACAAAAAACAAAAAAAAAGATGATAATAAAAACATAGATAAGTTTGGTTTCGTAGCCTCCTTAACCTAAGCAATTAAGCCCGAAGGGGTGTTTTAACACCTAATACCCTAAAGTCAACTGACTTGGGAGCTATTAGCCCAAAGCTTGTTACATGAGTTAAGGAGAAAAGCTTAAGAGAATCAAATATTGCACTATCTACGTATCAGTATCTGTAACCCGAGTTACTAAGCTCGTAGGGGTGTCTCAACACCTAATGCCCTAAGACCAACTGGTCTGTGAGTATTAGCCAAAAGCTCGTTACATGGGTTAAAGATACATTGTGTTTTAAGTTATATGTATATATATTTTAAAAAAAAGAAAAAAATAATAATAATCCCAACCCAAGGAAGTTAACCTTAAACATTAGAACAAAAATTTTGTTTTCTTCCAAGTAAAGCCCCATAACTATGTGTTGATATATTAAGCACAAAAGGAAGGTTTATTAATATCTTGTTTAAGAGGTATTGAACAGATACATAAATAAGAGTTTGTTTACCTGGATAAATTAATGGAAGTTGAATGATGAATGCCTTGCTTTGTGGAATTTACAAATTGTTCTTTTTCTATTTTAACACTTTGATTACTAGGGACTAGTAATAAGCTGGTTGGGGGGGTGATTAGTACTTAAAAGTGCATTTTTATTAAGGTTTTATATCATCATTTTGCACTTGAAGTATCAATAACTTCTTAACTTAAACATGTTTTATAATAACAAGTTTGATACTATAAGATACCTTTAATTTATGGTAAATATTCATCTTAAATGTAGGCCTATCACATAAATGAAAGGATTGATTGATGAGTTTAAGTACTGAAATTGAAAGGACAAAGAGAGGGTCAAACTTAGAAAAGAGATGGTGGTTCAGTCCAAACAGGAACACTGTTCAATTATTGGGGTATATTTGGAGCTGTAGATCTGGGATTTAGGTCTACTTTATATGGATGGAAAGCTAAGATATAGGCCTAAAACTTTCATGTGGAGTCCAATATTTAAAAAGGCCGTTTTCAAGTCCAAATTGTAGCAACAACGGAAAAGTCCGAATTTGTCCTGTAGCCTAGACACTGTTCAGTGTTTAACCCATATCTTGAGTTCTAGAAGTCCAAATGACCTCATCTTTGTTTTCTTGGAAAGCTGAGATAATTTTCTAGAACTTTCATGATTTCAGTCGGTTCAAATCATGACGTTATCAATGATGTTTTTGGCAGACAAGAAGATAAGAATTGTTATTAAGTCAAGATGTGGCAGCCCACTCATCAATTAGTCAACAAATCAATAGTTTCAAATTTTATCCTATAAAAGGAGGCATTTGCCATGCATTTAGGTATCTTGGTGTTCAGATCAAGATCATGCTCTTGCTTCCTCTCTTTGTATTTTGTAATGCTTAAGTTTTGTTTATATTAATCTTTTGTTTATGTTTTTCATTTCCTTTCTTTTATTTAGTTAACTTTTTATCTTATTTATGTTTTTATCTTGTTTATTTATGTTTCCTTCTTTCATTATGTTTAGCTAAGATAATTATGTCAAAGTGAAAAGGTTACACTAATGGTGTAAGGACAAGTATAATATAAACTCAACATGGACTTTAATGTTGAATACTAACATGTTTTATATTTGTTATCTTATTCATTTTTAATACTTTGTTTGTTAAATGGTTAATCTAGATTTATGTTGTATAACACTTGGTACAACAAATACTTGGCACTTTCATAGCCCATACTATATGGTATAATTGACACCTATGCTATGAAAGGAACTTGATTTGTTGTTAACATAAGTTATAATCATGAATGCTTGACAACATTTACAAGTATTAGCATTATTCGAATAAGATAACTAATGTAATCATGTTAACAATTTATAATCTAATTGGAACCTCCTTTGTGTGTGGTTTCCAATTGAATAATAAGAGTTACACTATACTTGTTTGAAATACCATTAGTGGATCCTCTAACCTTGACATTTGTTGTTATCATTGTTTAATCCTTACATTAATCTTCTATCTCAAATTTCTCATCAACTTCTTCTTCCTTTTCTTCCTCTTTTTCTTCATTATTATTACTATTACTATTATTATTATTATTATTATATTATTATTATTACTACTACTACTATTACTACTACTACCCCCACCACCACCACCACCACCACCACTACTATTATTATTATTGTTATTGTTGTTATTGTTATTGTTGTTATTGTTATTGTTGTTGTTGTATTATTGTTGCCTATAATTTATACAATTAACCTCTCTATAATTCGACCCCGGTCTCGCCGGGTTATTTATTACTTCGACACTCCTGCACTTGGGAGAAGACATCAATCTTTTGGTCGTGTCAGTGTGATTCGGCTAAACTAAGATTCCTTTCGCCAATCCCCTTTAACCACATCCAAAATCCTTTGTGTGGTTAGGCTAAACTGAGATTCTTTTGCCAATCCCCTTTAACCCGAACCATAATTATGTGTGGTTGGGCTAAACTAAGATTCCTTTCGCCACTCCCCTTTAAGTAGAACCAAAATCCTGTGTGTGGGTGTGCTAAATTGAGATTTCTTTTGCCAATCGCCTTTAACTAGTACCAAAATCTTGTGTGTGGTTGGGATAAACTAAGATTCACTTTGTCAATCCCCTTTAACCGGAACCCAAATCCTGTGTGTGGTTGGATGAAACTAAGATTCCTTTCGCCAATCCCCTTGAACTAGAACCAAAATGCTATATGTGGTAGGACTAAACTAAGAGTCCTCTTGCCAATCCCCTTTAACTAGAACCCAAATGCTGTGTCGTTGGGCTAAACTGAGATTCTTCTTGCTAATCCCCTTTAACCAAAACCAAAAGGCTGTGTGTGGTTAGGATAAGTTGAGATTCCTTTCGCCAAACCCCTTTAAGCAGAACCAATATCCTGTGTGGGTGTGCTAAATTGAGATTTCTTTCGCCAATCGCCTTTAACCACTACAAAAATCTTGTGTGTGGTTGGGATAAACTAAGATTCCTTTCGCCAATCCTCTATAACCGGAACCCAAATCCTGTATGTGGTTGGATGAAATTGAGATTCCTTTCGCCAATCCCTTTTAACCAGAACCAAAATGCTATGTGCGGTAGGGCTAAACTGAGAGTCCTCTCGCCAATCCCCTTTAACCAGAACCCAAATGTTGTGTGGTTGGGCTAAATTGAGATTCCTCTTGCCAATCCCCTTTAACCAAAACCAAAAGGCTGTGTGTGATTAGGATAAGCTGAGATTCCTTTCGCCAATCCCCTTTAAGCAGAACCAAAATCCTGTGTGTGGGTGTGCTAAATTGAGATTTCTTTTGCCAATCGCCTTTAACCAGTACCAAAATTTTGTGTGTGGTTGGGATAAACAAAGATTCCTTTCGCCAATCCCCTTTAACCAGAACCTAAATCCTGTGTGTGGTTGGATGAAACTGAGATTCCTTTCGCCAATCCCCTTTAACCAGAACCAAAATGTTATGTGCAGTAAGGCTAAACTGAGAGTCCTCTCGCGAATCCCCTTTAACCAGAACCTAAATGCTGTGTGGCTAGGCTAAACTGAGTGTAACATCTCCTTATCTGGGAGAAAGCAACAATCTCATGTTAACTGATAAACATAGTGATAATTTATATATATATATATATATATATATATATATATATATATCTATTCCTGGTATTTGTATTAAAGTCTACCGAAATTTCGACGAAGTCTGCCCTATACCAGGAGGTCCCAAGTTATCGACATACGACCTGTTCACACTTATAATATACCACATCTCCTAACTCAATTCAACCCAATCATCTTGGGTCTCAATCCCACAATCATCATCATTCATATCAACCACAATGTTTATGATATACATTGTACAACAATTATCATTATGGATGGATAAAGATATAAACATGCATATATGGAATATAGTTATACAAATTTCAGAATTAAATTCATCTATGTAAGTTTAAACATCAATTATACAAATTGAGTTAAATAAAAGTTGTAATATTACCAAATATAAGGGTACACTCCCTAGAACCTAAATTACAAAAAGTGAACCTATGCTAGAATCTACTCCTATCGTGCATGCGATGATCCTGAAAACAAAATACATATTATTGAAATATAAATATCACAATAATATAGCAATACAAATATCCAGCAATTTAAAAAGGCAAATATGTATTCATATTTTATACGCTTCTCCCTTTTAGTTTTTATCGGAGACTTTTTCTCTTTCAACTACTAAAAACGACTTCCTCTTCCATTATCAACCTCCATTCAAGATCTCATAAAACCACCCATGATTATTACCGCTTAACACGTTACCGATATCAATTTCACTGTTATCATCATCACCCCGTAGGAGTTGATGAATGGTGATCCCCTTACCCAAGATCCTAACATACACTAATGATCCTAACATACACTAAATGTTTGTTAGCCAATACATGATTGATCCCCTTATCCGAGATCCTAACATACACTAAATATATGCTAGTCAATACAACTTGATTCCCTTACCCAGGATCCTAACATACACTAAATGTATGCTAGTTCACGCCCCAAATCACACTTCTCATATTTCTTTGTCAACAAAAATTTCATCACTTGGCAATTCACACAACAACTGTTCACCTTGAATACACATACATTTAGAATACTATCCAAAATATCAGCATCACTACACAAACTCTTCCTCCTTTCTTCTAATATCCAATGTTCGGTAATTCACCTCTCACATAAATAACATATTAAATCATAGAATTTAACTAGAAAGTATAGGTGCGGATCACCTACCTGCAATAGAAGCTCTATTCGTGCTCCCCTGCTGTTGTTGTTGCACCACGCTTGTGGTCCCTCCTGCAAATCACAAGTTTATCTCATAAATTTTCATCACTCAAGGATATGTTTTATAATAACCATATCAACAACCAATAAGTCTTTCTTTCAGTCATTTCTTAATATTTTCTGATTTTCTGATTTCACCCATTAATATTATCGTTCTTTGTCTGACCCCAGTTATCATTCCTTTCTTTATATTTGGACTGTTATTATCCAACTATTACTGTCTCGTTTTTGAACTATTACTGTCTGACCTCTCCTCAGATTTTTAACTATATCTGGAGTTATAGAACTCCAATTCAAGCGAGATTAGTTTCGTTGGAAAGCTAAGACATGAGGCTACAAGTTCTATTAATTAAGAAGAACCCAGTTTTGCCGCTAAGATAGTCAAAATTGCTCATCAACAAACACTTGGACTGTTACTGTCCAACTGTTATTGTCTTGTTTTTAAACCGTTACTGTCTGACCTCTCCTTAGATTTTTAACTATATCTGAAGTTATAGAACTCCAATTCAAGCGAGATTAGTCTCATTGGAAAGCTAAGACATGAGGCTACAAGTTCTATGATTAAAAAGAACCCAGTTCTATCTCTAAGATAGTCAATATTGCTCATCAATAAACATTTGGACTGTTACTGTCCAACTGTTACTGTCTGACCTCTCCTTAGATTTTTAACTATATCTGGAGTTATAGAACTCCAATTCAAGCGAGATTAGTCTCGTTGGAAAGCTAAGACATGAGGCTACAAGTTTTTATGAATTAAGAAGAACCCAATTCTAATTCCCTCATTCTCCTATCCAAAATCTTACTAAGAGTCAGGAGACGAGTCTGTCCAGATTTGTCACCCCTTTCCCTTCACACATAACTTTCACAAACTACATTTGCTGTGTAAATTTTCATGGTTTCATGTCCCCAATCACATAACACACATAATTTAACTTAATTTTAACAATAAATACTTTTCCCCCAATTGAAGGCTAAGAACCCTAATCTATAATTCACATCAAGACATCAATTCATTATCGAATTTTCAATGACTTATAATATTATGTTTAGAACACCTTACCCGGTACGAAATTAGGTTTTGATCTTCAACCAGTTGAAGATTTTTCAACTTCCTCTCTTATCTAATGATAGCCAGCCCTCCATCTTCTCTTCTTATTCAATTTCCTTGTTAATCCCTTGCCCACAAGTGTTTATTCCATCTATAAACCCTTAATCTTGAATGGTTTTCTTGAAATTTTGGTGTTTCTCTCTTGATTTTGCAAGAATGAATATAAAAACTCCCTCTTTTCTTTCCTTATGATTTCTGTAGATTTTGGTGAGAATAGGAGTATTTATGCCCTATAATTTTTCTTATTTGCATTTAGGCCCCTACACCTTTTTTTTTCTTCTTATGATTAAGTTATACCTCTTTTCATTTCTTATAATTTCACCCCACAACTTTTAATTTGGTTTATTTTCTTTAATTTAATCCAACCCTCAACATTTTCGAGTTGATTTATAATGTCTCGAAATATTTCATCCAGAAACTTATATCCAAAAATTTTTTATTCCTATTTTTATTTAACTATATGCATGATTTTCTTCACTTTTATTTCTCCTGTAGTTAGTTTGCAATCTAAGTAACCTTTATTTTTCCTTGGAGTTTACACTGAGATTCCTCTCGCCAATCCCCTTTAATCAGAACCAAAAGGCTGTGCGTGATTGGGATAAGCTGAGATTCCTTTCGCTAATCCCCTATAAGCAAAACCCAAATCCTGTGTGTGGGTGTGCTAAACTTAGATTCCTTTCACCAATCACCTTTAACCAGAACCAAAATCCTGTGTATGGTTAGGCTAAACTGAGATTCCTTTTGCATATCCCGAGACTTTTGCCAATCCCCTTTATCCAGAACCAAAATGTTGTGTGTGGTTGGGATAAACTGAGATTCCTTTTGCCAATCGCCTTTAAGCAGAACCCCAATCCTGTGTGTGGGTGTGCTAAACTGAGATTCCTTTCGCCGATCGCCTTTAAGTAGAACCCCAATCCTGTGTATGGGTGTGCTAAACTGAGATTCTTTTTGTTGATCGCCTTTAAGCAGAACCCCAATCTTGTGTGTGGGTGTGCTAAACTGAGATTCCTTTCGCCAATCACCTTTAACCAGAACCAAAATCCGGTGTGTGGTTGGGCTAAACTGCAATTCCTTTAGCCAATCCTAAGAATGATTTAGCCAATCTTCTTTAACCGGAACCAAAATCCAGTATGGTGGGCGAAACTCAGATTCCTTTTGCCAATCCCTTTTAAACAGAACCAAAATCCAGTGTGGTGGGCGAAACTCAGATTCCTTTCGCCAATCCCTTTTAAACAGAACCAAAATCCTGTGTGGCAGGGCTAAACTGAGATTCCTTTCACCAATCCCCTTTAACCGAAACCAAAATTCTGTCTAAGGTTAGGCTAAACTGATATTTGTTTCGCCAATTCCCTTTAACCGGAATCAAAATGCAGAGTTTGGTTAGGCTTAACTGAGATTCCTTTCGTCAATCCCTTTTAACCAGAACCCAAATCCTGCATGTGGTTCGACTAAACTGAGATTCCTTTCGCCAATCCCCTTTAACCACAACCAAAATCCTGGGTGTGGTTAGGCAAAAATGAGATTTCTTTAGCCAATCCCCTTTAACCGGAACCAAAATCATGTGTGGCTGGGCTAAACTGAGATTCCTTTCGCCAATCTCTTTTAACCATAACCAAAATCCTACATGTGGTTTGGCTAAACTGAGATTCCTTTCGCCTATCCCCTTAAACCAGAACCAAATCCTGTGTGTGGTTGGGCGAAACTGACATTTCTTTTGCCTATCCCCTTTAAATAGAACCCGAATTCCGTGTGTGGTTGGGCTAAACTGAGATTCCTTTCGCCAAATCCCCTTTAACCAGAACCCAAATTCCGTGTGTGATTCGGCTAAATTGAGATTCCTTTCGCCAAATCCCTATAACCATAACCAAAATGTTGTGTGTGGGTGGGCTAAACTGAGATTCCTTTCGCCAATCTCCTTTAACCAGAACCCAAATCTTGTGTATGATTCGGCTAAATTGAGTTTTCTTTTTCCAATCCTCTTTAACCAGAACCCAAATCCTGTGTGTGGTTAGGCTAAACTGAGCTTCCTTTTGTCAATCCCTTTTAACGAGAACCCAAATCCTAGGTGTGGTTGGACTAAACTGAGATTCCTTTCGCCAATCACCATTAACTACAAACCCAAATACTGTGTGTGGTTGGGCTAAAATGAGATTCCTTTCGCCAATCCCCTTTAACCACACCTAAATCCTATGAGTGGTTGGACGAAACTGAGATTCCTTTCGCCAATCCCCTTAAACCGGAACCAAAATACAGTGTTTTGTTAGGCTAAACTAAGATTCCTTTCATCAATCCCTTTCAACTAGAACCCAAATCCTGCATATGGTTCGGCTAGACTGAGATTCCTTTTGCCAATCCCCTTTAACCACAACCAAAATCCTGGGTGTGGTTAGGCTAAACTGAGATTCCTTTAGCCAATCCCTTTTAAACTGAATCAAAATCCTGAGTGGTTGGGCTACACTAAGATTCATTTTGCCAATCCCTTTTAACCAGAACCAAAATCCTATGTGTGGTAGGGACAAACTGAGATTCCTTTGGCCAATCCTAAGATTCATTTCACCAATCCCCTTTAACCAGAACCAAAATGCTGTGTGCGGTTTGGATAAACTAAGATTTTTTTTGCCAATCCCCTTTAACCGGAACCCAAATCCTAGGAGTGGTTCGGCTAAACTGAGATTCCTTTCGTCAATTCCCTTTAACCACAACCCAAATCCTAGGTGTGGTTTGGCTAAACTGAGATTCCTTTAGCCAATCCCCTTTAACTGAACCAAAATTCTGTGTGGTTGGGCTAAACTGAGATTCATTTCGCCAATCCCATTTAACCACAACCAAAATCCTGGGTGTGGTTCGGCTAAACTAAGATTCTTTTAGCCAATCCCCTTTAACCGAACCAAAATCCTGTATGGTTGGGCTAAACTGAGATTCCTTTCACCAATCCCATTTAACCAGAACTAAAATGCTGTGTGTGGTTGGGATAAACTAAAATTCCTTTCGCCAATCCCCTTTAACCACAACCAAAATCTTATGTGTGGTTGGGCGAAACTGAGATTCCTTTTGTAGATCCTCTTTAACCAGAACCAAAATGCTGTGTGTGGTTGGGCTAAACTGAGATTCCTGTGGCCAATCTTGAGATTCATTACCCCAATCACCTTTAACAAGAACCAAAATGTTGTGTGTGGTTCGGATACACTGAGATTTCTTTTCCTAATCCCCTCTAACCACAACCAAAATCCTGTGTGTGGTTAGGCAAAACTGAGATTCCTGTGGCCAATCCTGAGATTCATTACCCCAATCACCTTTAACGAGAACCAAAATGTTTTGTGTGGTTCGGATAAACTGAGATTCCTTTTTCCAATCCCCTTTAACCATAACCAAAATCCTGTGTGTGGTTGGGCTAAACTGAGATTCCTTTGGCCAATCCTGAGATTCATTTTACCAATCCCCTTTAACCACAACCAAAATCTAGTGTGTGGTTGGGCAAAACTGAGATTCTTTTTGTAGATCCCTTTTAACCACAACCAAAATCCTGTGTGTGGTTGGGCTAAACTGAGATTTCTTTGGCCAATCCTGAGATTCATTTCACCAATCCCCTTTAACCAGAACCAAAATGTTGTGTGTGGTTGGGCTAAACTAAGATTCCTATGGCCAATCCTGAGATTCATTCCCCCAATCACCTTTAACTATAACCAAAATGTTGTGTGTGGTTTGGATAAACTGAGATTCCTTTCGCCAATCCCCTTTAACCGGAACCAAAATCTTGTGTGGCTGGGCTAATATGAGATTCCTTTCGCCAATCCCTTTTAACCAGAACCAAAATGTAGTGTTTGGTTAGGCTAAATTAAGATTCCTTTCATCAATCCCTTTTAACTAGAACTGAAATCCTGCTTGTGGTGCGGCTAAACTGAGACTCCTTTCGCCAATCCTGAGATTCATTTCGCCAATCCCCTTTAACTAGAACCAAAATGCTGTGTGCGGTTGGGCTAAACTGAGATTCCTGTGGCCAATCTTGAGATTCATTACCCCAATCACCTTTAACAAGAACCAAAATGTTGTGTGTGGTTGGGATAAACTGAGATTCCTTTTCCCAATCCCCTTTAACCACATCCAAAATCCTGTGTGTGGTTGGGCGAAACTGAGATTCCTTTCGTAGATCCCCTTTAACCAGAACCAAAATCCTGTGTGTGGTTGGGATAAACTGAAATTCCTTTCGCCAATCCCCTTTAACCACAACCAAAATCTTGTGTGTGGTTGGGCGAAACTGAGATTCCTTTTGTAGATCCTCTTTAACCAGAACCAAAATGCTGTGTGTGGTTGGGCTAAACTGAGATTCTTATGGCCAATCTTGAGATTCATTACCCCAATCACCTTTAACGAGAACCAAAATGTTGTGTGTGGTTCGGATACACTGAGATTCCTTTTCCTAATCCCCTTTAACCACAACCAAAATCCTGTGTGTGGTTGGGCAAAACTGAGATTCCTTTCGTAGATCCCCTTTAACCAGAACTAAAATCCTATGTGTGGTTGGGCTAAACTGAGATTCCTGTGGCCAATCCTGAGATTCATTACCCTAATCACCTTTAACGAGAACCAAAATGTTTTGTGTGGTTCGGATAAACTGAGATTCCTTTTTCCAATCCCCTTTAACCATAACCAAAATCCTATGTGTGGTTGGGCTAAACTGAGATTCCTTTCGCCAATCCCCTTTAACCGGAACCAAAATCTTGTGTGGCTGGGCTAATATGAGATTCCTTTCGCCAATCCCTTTTAACCAGAACCAAAATGTAGTGTTTGGTTAGGCTAAACTAAGATTCCTTTCATCAATCCCTTTTAACTAGAACCGAAATCCTGCTTGTGGTGCGGCTAAACTGAGACTCCTTTTGCCAATCCTGAGATTCATTTCGCCAATCCCCTTTAACTAGAACCAAAATGTTGTGTGTGGTTGGGCTAAACTGAGATTCCTGTGGCCAATCCCTTTTAACCAAAACCCAAATCCTGTGTGTGGAAGGGCGAAACTGAGATTCCTTTCGCCAATCCCCTTTAACCGAAACCAAAATCATATGTGGCTGGGCTAAACTGAGATTCTTTTTGCTAATCCCCTTTAACCACAACCAAAATCCTGGGTGTGGTTAGGTTAAACAAAGATTCCTTTAGCTAATCCCCATTAAACAAACCAAAATCCTGTGTGGTTGAGCTAAATGAGATTCCTTTTGCCAATCCCTTTTAACCAGAACCAAAATCATGTGTGTCTATGTTAAACTACGATTCCTTTCACCAATCCTCTTTAACCAGAACACAAATGTTGTGTGTGGTTCGGCTAAACTTAGATTCCTTTTGCCAATCCCCTTTAACCAGAACTCAAATCCTGAGTGTGGTTGGCTAAACTAAGATTCCTTTTGCCAATCACTTTTAACCAGAACCAAAATCCAGCGTGTGGTTTTGCTAAACTGAGATTCCTTTGACCAATCACCTTTTAACTGGAACCAAAATCCTATGTGTTGTTGGGCTAAACTGAGATTCCTTTCGTCAATCCCCTTTAACCATAACCAAAATCCTTCGTGTGGTTCAGCTAAACTGAGATTCCTTTCACGAATCTCCTTTTAACTAGAACCAAAATCCTGTTAGTAGTTAGCCTAAAATGAGATTCCCTTCACCAATCCCCCTTAACCAGAACCCAAATCCTGTGTATGGGTTTGCTAAACTGAGATTCCTTTCGCCAATCGCCTTTAATTGGAACCAAAATGGTGTGTGGTAGGGCTAAGCTGAGATTATTTTCATCAATTCCTTTTAACCAGAACCAAAATGTAGTGTGTAGTTAGGCTAAACTGAGATTCCTTTTGCCAATCTTAAGATTCCTTTCGCCAATCCCCTTTAACCAGAACCAAAATGTTATGTGTGGTTGGGATAAACTGAGATTCCTTTCACCAATCCCCTTTAAGCAGAACCCAAATCGTGTATGTGGGTTTGCTAAACTGAGATTCCTTTCGCCAATCGCCTTTAACCATAACTCAAATGCTATGTGCGGTTGGGCTAAACTGACATTCCTTTCGCCAATTTTCTTTTAACCAGAACTAAAATGCTGTATGTGGTTAGGCTATACTGAGATTCCTTTCGCCAATCCCCTTTAACAAGAACCAAAATCTTGCGTGTCGTTCGGCTAAACTGCAATTCCATTCGCCAATCCTCGTTAACAAGAACCCAAATCCTGTGTGTAGTTAGGCTAAAATGAGATTCCTTTCACCAATCCCTCTTAACCAGAACCCAAATCTTTTGTGTGGTCGGGCTAAACTGCGATTCCTTTCGCTAATCCCCTTTAACAATAACCAAAATGCAATGTGTGGTTAGGCTAAACTAAGATTCCTTTCGCCAATCCCCTTTAACTAGAACCAAAATGCTATTTGTGGTTGGGCTAAATTGAGATTCCTTTCGCCAATCCCCTTTAACCGGAACCAAAATCCTGCGTGATTGGGCTAAACTAAGATTCCTTTTGCCAATCCCCTTTAACAAGAACCAAAATCCTTCGTATCCTTTGGCTAAACTGCAATTCCATTCCCATTCCCCATTAACCAGAACCCAAATCCCGTGTGTGGCTAGGCTATACTAAGATTCCTTTTGCCAATCCCCTTTAACCAGAACCCAAATCCTATGAGTAGTTTGGCTAAAATGAGATTCCTTTCACCAATCCCCTTTAACCAGAACCCAAATCCTTCGTGTGGTCGGGCTAAACTGAGATTCCTTTTGTCAATTCCCTTTAACCATAACCCAAATGCTATGTGTGGTTGGGCTAAACTGAGATTCCTTTCGCTAATCTCCTTTAACCAGAACTAAAATGTTGTGTGTGGTTAGGCTATACTGAGATTCCTTTCACTAATTCCCTTTAACAAGAACCAAAATCCTGCGTGTCATTCGGCTAAACTACGATTCCATTCGCCTATCCCCTTTAACCAGAACCCAAATCCTACGTGTGGCTGGGCCAAACTAAGATTCCTTTCGCCAATCCCTTTTAACTAGAACCCAAATCCTGTGAGTAGTTAGGCTAAAGTGAGATTCCTTTCGTCAATCCCCCTTAACCAGAACCCAAATCCGGTGTGTGGTCGGCCTAAACTGAGATTTCTTTCCTCAATCCCCTTAATAATAATCCAAATGCTATGTGTGGTTGGGCTAAACTGAGATTCCTTTCGCCAATCCCCTTTAACTGGAACCAAAATCCTGTGTGGTTGGGCTAAACTGAGATTCCTTTCACCAATCCCCTTTAACACGAACCAAAATCTTGCGTGTCGTTCGGCTAAACTACTATTCCATTCGCCAATCCCCTTTAACCAGAACCCATATCCTATGTGTGGCTAGGCTAAACTAAGATTCCTTTCGCCAATCCATTTTAACTAGAACCCAAATCCTGTGAGGAGTTAGGCTAAATTGAGATTCCTTTCACCAATCCCCCTTAACCAGAACCCAAATCCTGTGTATGGTTGGGCTAAACTGAGATTCCTTTCGTCTATCCTCTTTAACAATAACCCAAATGCTATGTGTGGTTGGGCTAAACTGAGATTCCTTTCGCCAATCCCCTTTAACTAGAACCAAAATGCTATGTGTGGTTGGGCTCAACTTAGATTCCTTTCCCCAATCCCCTTTAACAAGAACCAAAATCCTGCATGTCATTCGGCTAAACTGAGATTACATTCGCCAATCCCCTTTAACCAAAGACTATCTTGTAAATAACGTTAAAATCAAGGGATCCAATTACAATTTACCCGGGGATTTGATTATAAAATTGCGAAACTCCAACAACCAAATCAAAAATATCCATTTGAATTGGAAAACGGTGCCGTTTCAGAAACACTATTCATTGCCTTCTTCAGAAATCGTTTTAGTAGTAAAGGTAGTGGAACTGTTCCAGTAGCAAAAGCAATAAATTGCTTCAGTTATGAAGAACGTTTCACGGCTACTATCCCTCTGCATGTCGTTACCATCACCAACTGTTACCATTACTCCTGCAATAACGGTCATGAATGTCTTTGTTATCAGGGAAAACACATACATTCTCTGGCTATTAAGGCTTGAGGAGAGACCGAACACAGGGGGGATAAAAGAGAGTTCGGGGGAGAAAGGAAACAGAGTGGGAGAAGGAGAAAAAAACATGAAGAACAAGGGAAAAGAAGGGGGAGAACTAAAAGAAAAATAGAGGGAAAGAATTAATATCAGTGAAAAACAAAAGAGACGCCCTCAACTTCTTCTTCGTTGGCAGCTCCAAAAGCTCCATTTTCAGCAGTTATGGCTTGAGAAAACAAGAGGAAAAAGCTAAAAAAAAGGAACGAACAAACATCGAGGGGCTGACCAAAGGAAGCTTCAACAGAGGGTGAACAAACACAAGGAACAAACAACGCAGGGGTTTTTCCTAAGGAAGACGATCACCATCTCCAGCAGACCAGGTATGACGTTGCTCTTCTCTCCCCATTTTCGCATTTTCATTTAGGTGTAGGCACTGTGCGAAGGTAATTTTAATTACCTTCGCACTGTGTAGTGCATGCGTGAGTAATTCATGTATGGGACCTCTACTGGCCAGCCGAGTCACTGGTTTGGGCCAGTGACCAGGCTAGGCCTGCTGGGTCCAGCCTAGTCACATGAGCTGAGTTGGACCCAACCCTAAAAAAACAATTGAAATTTATGATTTCGCTGTATATTTTTCTATTATTTTTGGTTTGTATTTTTATACCATAAAGATACAAATCTGATATTAAAATACCTGATTTTCATCAAAACATTACAAACATTATATATATATATATATATATATATATATATATATATATATATATATCCTTGCATACGACCAAGTATCTTAAAAATCATATCGTAGTTTCATACAACATAGAACATTTCAAAATAAAAAAAGTCTTAGCATGCATTTTCGGCTTTAATAACAAGTTTATTAAAGTCGCAAGAATGAGGCCAATATTTTAAAAAAATCAAAAAAATTATTTTGTTTTTTTTCCCTTTTATATATGAGATTGCAAACTTACACACAAGACGTATTCCTGATATTAAATAAAATTTTAGTTTATGACGATTAGAACGATTAGGTTTTAACATATGGGATAAGAATCTAATCAATGAGGAGAGCTTTTCTCGAACCATAGACAGATCAACAAAAAAAAGAGCACAACAATACCTTAGAATATATTAGACAATTAAACAATGCAGCTTACCTGAGGTAGGGTGTATTTGGGATGCCAATACCTTCCCTTTACGCAATAAGTCCTCATACCCGATCTCTAAGACCAGTTAGAGTTTCTAGTGTCCAAACTACTAGGTGGCAACTCCTTTTATATCCATACAAAGATAAAAGACAAGGAATTCTTGTCTCCCTATTTTTCCTGATTTTTCCAGGGTACAAACTTATGAGAGTGGACGCAATCATTGTGAAGCCGCACACGTGTGACAACAGGATTGGGTCAGAAGGGTTTGGACTAATAGATGAGTGGTACGGGTTCCCATAAGGTCTTTAACTCCTCAAGAACACCATTAGCAACGATATAATTATTGTGGAATCCAAGTTCCCACGATGAAAATGGATATTATCAACACCAATGAGGCAACTAAACATTATGGTGGGTGGTGATTATGGATTATCGAAAGAAAAAATTACTCTATTAAGCTATTTAGTGATAATGTATTAGGCCTTGCTTTGCGTGGTTAAGTTAATTACCAAGCATAATTAAGTCCCTTTTTAACTTTATTATTTTCTTCTTCCTTTTCCTATGTTTGTGTGTATGTATGCGAACTGTATTTAGAGTTAGCTACTCCAAAACATGAAAAAGTATGAGTGCCTTAAAGTGATTTGTTGCACCTCTTATTTCTCTATGATTATTTTGTTGTATTTCTTGAAATGCATGATTTCACATTATTATTTAATATATACTATATAGAAAATATTATAGGCAATACTCTAGTGTTGTAATCTCTTCCTTAACTATTGTATATTGCCCTACAAATATAAATAGAAAACTATTGGCTAAACCAAAGGTTAAGCCTCTCCCCCTTGTAGAGCCTTCTGCCATCAGAACTTTTCTCTCCCTCTCCCCCTTGTAGCCAATTTTTTCTCTCTTAACAGTAGTGGTGTAGCCCTGCCGGCCAGCCATCTACAAGCTGATGCCGATGGTGTTCTTCCACAGCAAGAATATCATTCGCTTGTAGGACACGTCAATGAGTCCTCACATGTTTAATGTTTTTGCCATTCCTTTGCACATTATGGAAACACAAACTACAGTTATTGTCGATCTATCCAACACTCACCAAGTTGTTTCATTGAAACTTACGAACATAAATTATCTCTATTGGCGAATGCAGATGAAGTCGTATCTTCTTGGTCAAGGTGTTTTTAACTTCATTGAATTGGAAGGATTCATTGTGACCACTGGAGGTGTTGATAGATCGAATCTTAGTAAACATTCTTAACAAGGTTTATTAGAATACTTCTTGAAATATTCAGGTTTACAAACTCTCGCATTATTATCACTTAATTCTACTCGTATACTCATTTAACAACTATTCTTAAACCTTCATTTTCACACACACACTTTAACATATGATTGT
>Ga0325414_1001094_pt1 | contig 25181 bp, 9 predicted proteins | sample PopdelMetagenome_8_FD_206183 | JGI IMG/M metagenome (GOLD analysis project Ga0325414, IMG submission 206183) | Populus deltoides microbial communities from Bellville, Georgia, United States - Leaf-PdKOR-R3 | ecosystem: Host-associated > Plants > Phyllosphere > Phylloplane/Leaf | place: USA... | reverse complement strand
TTTTTTTTTTTATCTAATCCAAATGAAAAGGAATTTTTTTTTTAATCTTTTCCAACTACAAAATGTTTTAAATATTATTTTGAAACTACCTTTTCAACTAAAATAAGTGTTTTTCTAAACTATTTTTAGCATTTTCTAAACTAATAAATATTTGATTTTTAATAAATATGAATTAGATTTTTTTTAATAAGACAAGTTATTCCATTAATTATTTTAATTCATTGAATAAAATCTTCTACAACTTCTCCAAAAATATTATCTTATTAATCAAAATAATTTTTTTATAGATTTTTCTCAATAAATAGGTGTTTAATTTTTTATAAATATGAATTAGTTTTATTTATCATTTTTAATAAGACATGCCATTTCAATAGTGATTTCATTTTATTGAACATAATGTTTTATAACTTATCCATTAAAAAAAACAAATTTTCATCCAAAATAAGTATATTTTTAAGAGTTAATTATGAGTTAGTCCTTGTAGTTTATCAAAACAAATATATTAATCCTCATGATTTTAAAAACTATATAATTATTTCTTATATTTTTAAACCAATTTATAACTTAATTATTTTCATCCACTTCAAGTTTTTTTTATAATTTATTTATTTTTATTTGTAAAAATTGAAAAATAAAAAAGAGTTGATAATATAAGAAGATTGAAAAGAAAAAATATTATTTAAACAAAACAAATTAAGAATGGTCAACACTAATAAGAGACTAATTAATTAATTTTTAAAACTACAAGGACTACTTTATAGATTTATCCATTTTTTGAAATAATTTATTTGGATTTTTCTCAATAAATATGTATTTAATTTTTAATAAATATAAATTTATTTATTTTAAAATAAAACATATCATTGTCTCAATTTATGGAATATGGTTTTTTTATATATAACTTTCTTCACAAAACTTATACATATATAAAGAAATCTCATTATATTTATGTTATGATATTAATTGAAGATATATTTATAATCATATCTTAAGGAAAAAAAAAGAATAGACCGAATTAAAACATAAAATTACAAAATATACTAAAATGCTAAGGGAATTTACTGTAGCAGTGAATAGTGGTCATTTTTTTTACAGTTTCATTCTCTAACTTTTTTTTATTTTTATTTTAACCATTTATGCTCAATTTCATGATCGATTTATCAAATTTTATAAAGATAGACAAAATTCTATGAAAGAGGACCAAGAGTAAAACAAGAAGAAACCCGTGACCAATCTTAAAATTTAGAAAAAAAGTTTGTTTTCTCCCTCATGTTTTCATTTTTCTTCCTTCACAATCTCTAAGTTTTTTGAAATTTTAATTTTGATCTATTTTTTTAGATTTTATTTTAAAAAAATTATTTTCTTAATATTTTGCTTTTAGAATTAGAGAAAGTTGCTTGAAAATGATGAGAAATAAACTCAATAATTTGACTACTTTTCAATAATAAAACTCGCCACTGTTGGTGTTAATGAGAGGAGTTTGATGATCTTAAATTTTTCTTATAAGCATGCTTGCGAGAGAAAAAAAGATTGGGTTTCGTTTGAAATTTTTATTTCAGTTTATTTTTAGGTGATTTTGAAATGTTTTGAGTTTGATAAGTGATTCAGAGAATTTTATGATATTTTTTAAGTTTTTTGGGATAAAATGGATTGAAAAATGGTTTTTCAATCCAAAAAACCTCACCCATTAACATCTCAACCACTACGTTGGTGGTTAGATTATGAGCCACCTATACCCATGCTCCTGGAATCTTATTTTTTAAGAAGATTATTATCTCGAATTATTTTTTAAAGCCAACAAAGTCATGCTAAAACAATTTTCATGTGATTTAGTTAGAATCCCAAGATAGGAAATGAATTGGGTCGAGAATTATAAAGTTTACCACTAAATAAAATTTAATGACAAACCACACTTTTATTAATCATTCGAGTTTAATGATAATATTAAAAAAATTGTTATGCCTAGATATTTTTTTATATATTCAAGAAAAAATTATTCTATCTCATTAAAGTAGTAAACAAGTTTTAAAAATAAATGATTCATTACTTTTTCAAGTAGAGATCATAGGCAATGTAGTTAGCCTGACTGGAAGAAATCTCTTTTAATTATGTAGCCCTTGCCGTCTAATAAATATTTAAAATTAAGTTAAAAATATATATTTTTAGTTTTTAATGAATTATGATTTATACTTTTAAAAATATTGTACCTATAAAAAAAACCTAATCTCATCTCACCATATTTCAATCTCAAACACATACATTAAAATAATGATTGACATTACAATAATAATTGTTATTCAAAGTGTTTTTTTATTTAAAAATATATCAAAATAATATATATATATATAAATTTTTTGATATCATCACATTAAAACAATATAACAATACTAAAAATATTAATTTAAAAATAAAATAAAATAAAAAACATGGTGCAACTGTAAATAAACATTCCCCAAGTTATTTCTCCGGATTAGCGATAAAAAGTTTATTCGTGGTCTTCCTATTAGCCCTTTCGATTCATGAAAAAACAAAGCAACTTGTAATTGATTATTTTTCCGCGCCCCATCTACCAGCCCCAGGAATTGACAATGCATATAGGTCCTGGTCAAAGCAATTGTATTGGTCAGGACTTATCAGCATCAAGCTGCCATTCCAACAAACTTCTTATCAATTGTGTGGATTTAAAAGAGCAACAGGAGGAAGAAAGTCATTCATAGCAACTATAAAATTGATTTATCACTTTAGAAAAAAGAAGTACACGCATTGATTTATGATGGATCGAATATTACAGCAATTCTTCTTTATTGTTGCCATGTGTTAACAATGAACTCAAACATCAAATTGCTCTAGCTGGACATCCTTGGACTTCAAAGGAACATACTCTCCCAGATAAACCTCGAGGTGATCTGACAAGGCCGACTTGTCGATATTTTCATGGTGATAAGATTTGCAGACAAAGTAGATCACTGTTTGGATAACAAGTCCAAACAAATAAAACACGAGAAGCATCAGCAAAGAGAGAATCCCAAATGATGCCCTGTTCAAGATGCCTAGTGACGATCCGTGCACAACCTTGTTCTCAAATAGGATGTGTAATGCCACAGAAGAAAGATTTAGCTTGAAAAATATAATTACTGCGACCCACATCTTCCCCTTAATTAATTCCCTGCTCTTCATCATGGCTTTAAATCCAGAAGCCTCTTCCAACACGGACACAACACTTGCCAATTGCCAAATTATGCTCATGTACACAAGCCCCATGAAGTATACCATCAATAAAAATAAGAGAAGAGGAACAACTTTGCTTGGGCCAACTAAAAACACACATGTAATAGCGAAAATTATAGAAACAAAGTTGTATGCAAAAACAGCAAGAAAGATAGACAAAAACGTGACCATGAGCCTCTTCCAAACCTTAGGGACAACACTCATCACCTTCTTGAATGTCACTTCTCGTGCGGTGTAAATGCAAGCTATGGTGTAAACAACAGCTGCAGTTGATAGAAGAGAGAATATAAGTACGAAGGTGAAGTATGCAGCTTTGAAGAGCCAAAAATAGACCCACTCAGAAGAAATCATGTCAGATATTTTCTCGTATTTTCGGGTGCCGACTTGTGTCTCATCTAACTCTTCTTCGTTGTAGATTATCTTTGTAAAGAGGACATTGGATACCTCGATGTGAGCTAAGAAGATGAAAGATAGAGGAAGAATCAAGGCAAGAGTTATCTGACTGAAGATCTTTCTCCACGACAAGATGATCCTATAAGCTTCTCTGTATATGCCAAAGACCCCAAGAAACTGCATCTCTTCTTGTTCTCTATCCATGGCTACTTTCCAATTAAATGAAAGGGTTAATTAGGATTGGTAAGGAGAAAAATGGAGATCGGTGAAGGAGAAGTGGAGGAGGTTTGTATGTGGTAGAGAAAAATATAGCAAAGAATCAAGGGTGGACTTCTCGGTATGAAACTGCCCTTGGGATTCTAATGAATTACCAGCAACAAAAAAGTCCCCTTGGCTTGCGCAGTTACACCAAGTAATACATATTTATATATAGCCGATTGAGATTGCCCATTTTCACAAAGAAATGCCACATCGATTTCTTGATGGCTTCATATGACGTCAGGATCTTTGTTCTTAGTTTGATTTGAAAGCTTTTCAAAGGACAAGAAAGGACATAAACGGAAATAATAAAGCAAAATGTGAAGGGCTTTCGAGGAAATATACAGGCTCTCTTTTGGCTTTTGAAGGACGGCGAAGAATCGGGTCGTTCACGTCGAGGCTAATATTCAATACATTTTTCAAAGGCAGCCTCGTCGAAATCGAGCCAAGTCAACACGGTTTATCTCTTGCTAGGAATTTTCCAAATCTTGAAGTATTAAAAGGTATTGCTACTGACCGAGCATTAAATTGAAATCTGCTTGCCGTGCGAAATACAAAATTCTCTCTACCCCTGGATTTGTATGTAGAAAATGAAGGGTACTGAGCTTCCTCTGAATTTCGGGATGGTAATTCTTCATATGAAATCAAATCATATTTATTACCTCAAAGATTAAAGATTAGAGTATTAAGTTACAAAATGTTAAGGATCCCTTAGTGTCAATCTAGCATTGAACTTTTGGATTGGCTTCTTTCATGTTATATTTACTTGTAGTTCTGACAGTGATTAGAGATTAACTAGATTCCATGTCCACGTGATACCGTGAGCTTATGATATGCTTGTGTATTATTGTGGGTTTGTGAAAAAATTAAAAAAAATTATATGAAGAAAAGCTATTGCAATCCATAATATTTTCAAGGAAAAAACTACAAAGCTAAATTCTTAATCAGTTTAATATTAAAAAAATAAAATCAACAAAGAAAATTTTGAAAACAATCATAAAAAACGAAAGGACAAAAAAAATCATGCAGAGAAACACTGTAGCAATCTATAGTATTTCATGAGGAAATATACCGTTGTAATTCTCAATCAGCTTAATATTAAAAATAATAAAATTGATAAAGACAATTTTGAAAAAAAAATCATTAAAAAAATCATGTGGGAAAACACTATAGCAATCCATAGTGTTTTAAAGAAAAAAAACTAAGAAGCTAAATTCTCAACCAGCTCAATATGAAAAAAAATAAAATTAACAAAGACAATTCTGGAAAAAAAATCATAAAAAAAGAGAAAAAAAATCATGTGGAGAAACACTGTAGCAATTCACAGTATTTTAAAGAAAAAAACTACAAAACTAAATTCTTAACCAACTCCATATTAAAAAAATAAAATCAACAAAAATAATTCTGAAAAAAACACAAAAAAATGAAAAAAAAAGAAGAGAATTTTGAAAAAAAAACAAAAACAAAATAAAAAAATAAAATCAACAAAAATAATTCTGAAAAAAACACAAAAAAATGAAAAAAAAAGAAGAGAATTTTGAAAAAAAAACAAAAATAAAATAAAAAAATAAAAAAAAACATGTGGGAAAAGTTAAAGCTAAATTCTCAACCAGCTTAATATTAAAAAAAAATCGACAAAGATAATTTTTTAAAACAATATGTGGGGAAACACTGTAGCAAAACAAAAAACATGTGGGGAAACATGTAACAATTCACTGTGTTTTAAAGAAAAAATCTACGAAGCAAAATTCTCAACCAACTCAATATATATAAAAAAAATCCTCAAAGACCATTTTAGAAAAAAAAAAAGAAAACAATTCATAATAAAACCATGTAGGGAAACATTGTAGTAATTCATAATGTTTTAAAGAAAAAAATGCAGTACTAAATTCTCAACCAGATCAATATTAAAAAAAATCGACAAAGATAATTTAAAAAAACACAAAAAAAAACAAAAAACAAAAAACAAAAGAAAAAGACAATCTTGAGAAAAAAAAATGTAAAACCTAAAACAATATGGGGGAAAAAACAAAAAAAATATGGGGAAAAACATAAAAAAGGAAAATAAATAAAAAAAGACAAAACACAAAAAAAAAACAAAAAAGCCAAAACAGAAAAAAAAACATGTGGGAAAAACTACAATACTTTCCTCACGTGTTTTAGAGTATTTGTTAATAGTCCAATCACTTGTGGTGGATCCGAGCTCAACAATCTTAGTCCCATATTTACAACCCCCTCATAATGACGTCATTGATCACTTATCATTCATAAGATGTTTATACCCAAACCTAACTGATTTGTCTATTTTTTGATAAACTCATATTAATTTCATGACAATCTAGTCATTTATATCTTAGTATTTCTATTGTTTTAAATTTCTATTTTATATAATTTGTGCAATCTCATAATTAAGGGCTTGATTTTGACTATAATTATTATAATTTATTTAACGATATAAATTATTTGTGGATTTTATTTCCGTAAAATAAAAATACATATTCATTCTTAACAGTTCCTTATGTAAATTATTAACATATTAATTGGTAATTTCCTCTATTTTAGCTGGCAATATATAGAATAAAAGTTGTGAATTGACATGCTTAACTCTTGAAGTAATTAATGCTAAATGACCTACCAAAATATAAAGGGACTCGTTTCTTATAAATGACAAAGTAAGTGAGTCAATTTGTCCAAAAAATAGAGGAATCAATGTGAAAAAAATAAAGGTGTTTTGACTTTTCTATTGTTTATTTTATTTTTATTTTAATTGTGTTATATTGTTAATTATTACTTGATTGGAATTGTTAATATATAATTAATTAAAATATTTTACTTACGATTTTATGATTTTACTATTCAAGTTTACAATCCGAGTTTATATTGTATATTCCATGTCGTGTCAAAAAAATATTTTTGACAACCTTGTTCTTGCCCATCAACTCTGTGTGTTAGTGCTTGGAGCTTAATGCTAACATAACCCTCTTATCATCACAAAAGTCCACAAAATAATGTTAAAGCATGCTTATGCAAAGAACTTGGATTACTTTAACATATCTTTTTACAATTAACATTGTAACCACTCATCATTAAGAATTATTATCCTTAAATAGACTACACAATATATTCTCACTTTTATAGTTTATTTTATGCAAGTCAATATGATTTAAAAGTATATTAATGCCCATGAATTACCAAGTAAAGAATTAGGCTCATTAACTCACTCGTTAACAAATAAAAAAAATTAACCTCTTCCATATCTTTTGCATTTATCATTTTTAATTATTATCTATTTAATATATAATATACAATCTTTAAGACTATATTCGTCGTACATCTTTGCTAACTTCACCATCAAAGAGTCTCTTCAATATTCTCACATTTGTCATATACTACATACAATCTAATGTGATTCCAAGGTATATATATGTTCATGAATTTTAAGTAAAGGATTAAGCTCATTAACTCATCCATAAACATATAATTGTCATGCCCCCAATCGAAAGGTGACCAACATATGGTTTAAAGTGTGTGTGTGTGTAAACTCTTTTGACCATCTTAAGGCTCAAACCTATCAAACTAGGAAATTTCTCAAACAAGAAAGACTTATATAACTAACATAACTTTAATCTCACCAATCATATGTTATGCTCTTATAAAATATCCATTTTTATGTAAACATTTCAAAACATACCCAAATCCACAACATATAAAAAATTTATATCGTTTATTTATACAACTCAAAACATGAAAAGACAAAACAGAGTTTTTGAGAAATACAAGGGCAAACTAACAACATATCAACATTTAACTTTAGCATACAATTAACTTTCCCTTGCTTTTAAATCTATATGCATTAAAGAAAAATAATTATGGAAAAGAATATGCTTTTACAAACCACTGAATAATCAATATAAATACACCCAAGAATGATATTATCAAATACATATATGATGTTTTAGTTATATATTCTCAAACTAATGCAAAATCCATCAAATCATTCTTAAAAGTAAAGTGAAAAGAGAGAGAAGAAAGAGTAGACCTTATATAGGTGTGCCCATCATTAATGAATGTTTAAACTCTTTACCCACATATATTATGATATGGACATGTGGTATAACCTATTTTTTAAGTTTCAAATTTCAAAAGGTGTAAACTTTTTTCTTTCATATAACATGCCCCCATGTTGTTCATTTTAATCCTCTAAGCATGCAATCATATTAATACACAAGAATATAAAATGATTTGATCCTTGATCAGACAACTCGAATGAGAAAACCCTATATACATCCCAACCCCAAATACTTGGGGGCTACTAATGGGCATGATATTAATAGCTCAGTCCTAACACACCAAACATATATAGTGGGTTTGGGGTTAGCAGTCATAAGCATATCTCTTCAAAATAATGTTTAGGTTTAGGTTTAGTATTAGGCTTATAGGTCCCACCACCCCGTGCATGTTCCTCAAGCAAGGGCCTAACTAACTCGATTCTTTAAAATGACCCAATTAGCAAATCATCCTAAGAGTTGGGTTTAAGATGACCATGCTCGAAACCACTTTCCTATAGGCCACGTAGTTAAGCTTGAGATGCCCATGTTTAAACCTAATTGTTGGGTCTAATTTGTCCCACCAACCATTTATCTTGTTGGTGTTTAGCATTTAATGCTAACATGACTCCTTTACCATCATGAAGCCCATAAAAAAGCATTAAGTCATTCTTATGCCTAGAACATAGCCCCCTAATTATATCATTTCATAATCAATAATGTAACAATTTATCATTAAAGGCTATTATTTCAAATAATTAACCTTAAAATAGACTACACAACCTATTCTCGCATTCATCTTCTACTCTATGCAAGTTGATGTGATTCAATAGGTATATAAATGCCCATTATTCACATGGTAAATGATTAAGCTTATTTGCTCACTCACAAATAAGAATATTCTCTTCTTTCATACCTCTTGCATCAATCATCTTCATTTATTATCTCTATAATATATATCACATAACTTTTAAGGCTATATTCCTCCTATATCCTTCCTAATTTAAGCATCAAAGGGTTCCCTATACAATACAGGGAGCTCTTTAATTTTTTTTAATTATACAGCGAGTGTACCCACACAATATTGCAGGTAATATTTTAAGTTAATTTTTAATGTAAAAGAAGAGGACGTTAAACATTATGAATGTATTTTCTAGTATCATAAAAAGTTTTAAATTAAGGAATTGAAAGATGATGTTTGTGTTGAATTGAATAAATTGATAAAGTAAAAAATAGAATAAAAAATTAATTAACACTAATTAAATATGGAAGCAAGAAAACCATATTTGTTGTTGTAAGAAGCAAATTATTGATGCTCATGCAAATGTTTTAACTGGAGTATCTTTTTCATATAATATATTTTCTTTTATTTATATTTGAGGTTAATTCTACTTGCTAAAGTTATATAAGTCAAAAGAACGAGGACCTAATTTGATTCAATAAACAAATAACTAGACTACATTTTCTTTTTGTTTTTTGCAATGCTTAGCGAATTTGTTTTTGTACAAGTTCATACACTACCAACCAATATCTTTATTTTCAACATTAAAAGCCTAAATCAACTCTGAAAGGGCTCTAAAATAATTGAATTTTACTTCAATCCTTGTCAAGTTCCTTGTTATGCTTTTATATAATCCATAATTCATTCAAGTTGGCAAAATTATTATTTTAACAATTTTAAATGTTTAAAGGTAAAACATTCACACACACCTTTGATTTAATAATTATACATAGTACACCTAATAAGGTTTTCTTAGTGAAACAAATAAAGTTTTAAAATTTTTGTATTGTTATAATGTTATATAATTCTCTATTGTTACCAAGTTATATAATGAGAAAGATTGGTATGTTTTGTATAATTTTAGATCTTTTAAGCAATGTAATAAAAAAAATAGAAAAAGTCTAGTTAAGTGCGTGCGATTTATTGTTGGCTAAATCAAATTTTTCGTTTAAACAAAAAACAATTATAGGCATTGTTAACACGATTTTTCCATCATGAAATGTTTTAATTGTGAACCAAAAACTTGATGTGTGCATCTAATAAAATAAATCAAGATTTATATGGTGTGATAAATGTAAATAAGTCTATTAATGCCAATTAAATATTGAGTTCATAAGTTGAGACAAAGATATATATAAAAACAATTGATCACGTATAGGAAGCTCTTTAATTTTTTTTAATTGAACAATGAGTTTACCAACGTAATATTGCAGGTAATATTTCAAGTTAATTTTTAATGTAAAAGAAAAGGATGTTAAATATTATGAATGCATTTTCTAGTGCCATAAAAATTTTTAAATTAAGGAATTGAAAGATGATGTTTGTGTTTAATAAAATATATTGATAAATATATAAATAAAAAAATTAAATAAAAAAATTAACATTAATTAAATACTGAAGTAAGAAAACCATATTTTGTTTTTGTAAGAAGCAAATTATTGATGCCCATGCAAATGTTTTTACCTTGATTATCTTTTTCATATCATATATTTTCTTTTATTTATCTTTGAGGTTCATTCTGCTTGCTAAAGTTTTATAAGTCAAAAGAACGAGGACCTAATTAGATTCAATAAACAAATAATCAGACTTCAATACTTGATGGCTACTGATGGGCATAAGATTAATAGCTAAGTCCTTAGATACCAAACATAAATGGCGGGTTTGGGGTTAGCAGTCATAAGCATTTCTCCTCCAAGTCATGTTTAGGTTTGGGTTAGGAATTGGGCTCATTGGTCCAACCGCCCATAAGCGTGTGCCCCAAGCAAGGGCCTAACTAGCTCGATTCTCTAGAATGGCCTAATTAGCCAATCATCCTAAGAGTTGGGTTTAGGATGACCATGCTCGAAACCACTTTCCTATAGGCCATGTAGTTAGGCTCAAGAAGCCCATCCTTAAACCTAATTAATGGGTCTACTTTGTCCCACCAACCATTTATTTGGTTAGTGCTTAGCACTTAATGCTAACATGACTCCTTTTTCATAATGAAACCTATAAAAAAGCATTAAGTCATTCTTATGCCTAGAACTTAGCCCCCTAACTATATCATTTCATAATCAACAATGTACCCATTTATCGTTAAAGGCTATTATCTCAAATAAAGTTAAAAAAAATAACAAATATCGATTTCAAAGAAATTCAATGTTGAGGGATGAAACAAAAAAACTAATTATAAAAAAAAGGACCTAAAAAAGAATGAATCCAACCCAATTTCATCTTCAAAACTCATGATATGAACCATGAAGTCGGATTATAGCATAAATGACAAAACCAAAAAATAATAATGTCAAATTCCCAACTAACCAAAATAATTAGGGGTAAAATTGAAAAAAACAATCAATAAAAAAGATAAATAAATAAATATATATATATATATATATATATATATATATATATATATATATATATATATTTGAAAAGAATAAGAACCAAATCTGACACAAAAATAAAATAAAATAAAATCATGAGAGATGGAATTGAAAAATAATTCCAATCAAGAAAAGGATAAGAAAAAAATACAAATAACAATAAAAAGAATGAGGAAACTTGATGTAAAAGCTAAAAGTTAAGAGATAAAATTGAAAATCACAATCAACAAAGAATTTAGGTTAAATGCATTGAAATCAAAAGAATGATGACCTAATTTGATTAAATAAACAAATAACCAGACTTTTTTTTTTTTACAGTGCCCAACGAGTTTGTCAAGGAGGGGAAAAAGAAAAGAAAGGGGAAGAAAAAGCATGTTGCTGACGCTTAAACGCTGCTCGTCTGTTGGCACACGCCTGACCATTGTGACGGGTGAAGTGAGGTGCATTGAACGTTGCCTCGGAACCTGTGTTTGGAGTTTTCACAACACCACACACGCTACCTAAAGTTTTATTTTAATTATATTTTATATATGTATAGAAAGATCCAATTACTCTTGATTCCATATGATAATTACAAAAAAAATAAACTCAAATGATGAAAGTGCCATTGAATCTAAAGCCAAAAGTGTTTTATTTCAAAGGGCATTTAAGTAATTACATTGTGTAAAAAAAATTGAAAAGTCCAAAAAGCCTTTAACCTATATTAAATATATATATATTTTTTACTTTTAAAGGTAATTTAGTAAATACAATATGCAACAAAAATGTAAAAATATCGACTGACCCCATTCAATTCTGTAATGACAAATGGGTCTATGGAAAAGAACTTCCTATCCTTAAGACCAAGCTAAATGAGTTTGCTCTCTAAGAGAAAAAAATAGTAATATCACTGTGGAAATCCATAATAAAATGTGAGTATGTGCACAATGAATCCCTGAGCTCTTTCAGCTTTTGGTATAAAAAATAATTTAGGCTTAATATATCAACTGAATCAATTGACTAAAATGAAAGACTTAATTGCAAAAACAAAAACAAAACTGAACTATAAAACAAATTAAGTTTGTTGTTATAGAGTGTAAGGGTTAGGTCGGGTTGAGTGAGTTTAAAAAATCACTACATGCCACCTGATTTGTGATATACATTTCTTAGATTTTTTGACCTATTATTATTTGTAATATCCACATTATCTGAGATAATAGAAATATTACAAATGGGCTAGTTTTTTTTAAACGCTCCTAGTTGGCATGTTTTGGTAAAACCCAAAACCCTCTAAAACTATATTTGACGTTGGAAAGAAAAAAAGTTTTTTATTTCTTGTTGCTTATTTAGTGGGAAGGTGAAGATTTAATATTGGGCCCAAAGGATAACCAAGTTTTTAAGGGAGAGGATCTAAGAAAAATGAGCTTTAGGATTAAACTTACACACATAAGTAGTTTGTGGTTGTCTATGCTCAGGTGTCTAATTGAGCTTGAGTTTATTATAAAATAATATTTTGAGTTATAAAAGATTGTTTTTTCTCAAATAAAATTTGGACTTGGGTTTGATTCATGAAGAATTATTTCTTCCAACTATTGGTTTGTCCAGCCTATAAATGTTAGAATCTGATCAGTTTTTGCAAAACTCTTTCAACAATACCTTAATGGATTTTCAGCTCAAAAGTTACCTGACTTAAATAAAAAAAATATTAATTTAGATTTAATTCTATTTTTATGGTGGATAATCAAAGCTATTAGTGAGGGAGTTCCATTAACTTTTGATTCTTAAAATACTTTATAAAAAGAGGTTGAAGAAGAGTTTTTAAGGTTAGTTTTTCAGCACTATTTTATACATAATTTTTGTAGAAATTCATCACTCTTCTTTACCTATTTTTACAGCTTAACTCTTCTGGTTTTTAAGCTTCGTTTCATCTCTAAATTTCCTTCTTATATAGAGCTTGAGTTTAGTACTTGTAGAGGGATAATTAATTACTATTTTCTTGATTTGTTTCACCTTGTTTAGAAGTGGGCATATAAATAAAATGATGTTGTTGGAATCTTAAAAGACTTATTAAAATATTTTTGCACCAAACAAAAAGAAATAAAATTTTAAAAATAAATAATTCATCATTAAAAACAGTAAAACTCGGTCAATTTTAATTAATCTTATGTATTAATATATAGGATTGTGAACAGGAGTAAATAATTAGTTGAAGAGTCTCTTAGGTTGTGTTTGTCAGTACGAAGGGAAGAGGATGTCTCCTTTGTTTGATAAGATGGACGACAGGGAGCGGAGCCAAGGAAGCATTGTAAGGAACCCTCGTATCCTGCCTTCCTCACTTGTCTCAATTTTGGATCGACTGAAACCCCTTATTAGCCAACCCAACAACTAGATTGATGGATTTACATCCGTTGTTTCATTTATCCTATCCAACCTTTTTGACAAACAAACCCATTTTGATACTTGAAATTAAAAGGAGTGAAAAAGAAGAAGAAGAAGCTATTAATTGCTTCATTTTCAATGCAGCAGACATCCAGAATGGAGCTCATATGAACCCATTACATCTCAAAATGGAAAGGAAATATAGAACTAGAATATTCAAATTATTATTTACAGGATATATACGTACTAAGCTTTTCTAGGATTAGGTTCACAGGATATTGAAACAGGAAGCAGTGCGATAAAATTCTAAGACATGATAAAATTAGATGATAATAAACGGGTAAATGTAATCTTGCTTTGGATAATTTAATTAATCACTTGTATCTTCTTCTTCTTCTTCTTTTTTAACATTTTTAATACATGCTGATTATCCATAATCAGAAATAATTATATTACCAAGCTAATAAATACCCAAAAACTCTAAACATATTAAATCAATTTGTTTTCAAGGCATGAATCACTGACTTAATGATCGGTATATATGAGGGGAGCCACCGCAAACACCATCTTAGCAGTGGTAGCCATTTTTGATGGCCTGCAAAACCAATTATCTGATAAATATATATAAAAAAATCGTAAACAATTGCAACTAATTAAAAGAGCAGGGAGAGTGGTAGCTCACGTATGTTAGGAGGCGAAAGTCGGGTTTGCCGAGGAGATCAGCGGAGAGAGCATAACCCAAAATAAAACCAGCACTGAATATCAAGTTTTCTCGACAAACAGCGACTGAGAGAGCATCATGGCATCTTGGCATAAACACTATCTCGTCATCTTCAATCAAACAGTGTATCCGCGTTGACGTCATCATCTTCGTCGGCATTCTCACCCTGAGTGCTTTACGTTTGCCTTTTGACCCGAGTTTGACCCTGGTGTTGAATGGTTCGGGTCCAGACAGTGTAACGGAGTAGCATTTATAGAATCCAATAGATATTTTTGTAGAAAATAAATAAAAAATTTATAAAGTTTAATTTTTAATTAATTTAGTGTTAAATGATAACAATAAAAAAAATTAAAAAAAAATCAAGTCAATTATGATTAATTTGTTAAGTACTATTCCTGAATCATAAAACAGAAATAATATAATAAAAAGTAAATAAAACAAATTATAAAATATAATTCTTAATTAACTGAATATTAAATAATAAAATTAAAAAACAATAATTATAAAAAATAAAAAAAATTAATTAATATTATTGTCATTTAATATTATAGCTATAAAATAGTTGGCGCAGATTAAAAATGAGTTTTTTTTCAATAATATTAAAGATCGAGGAATTGTGCATGTATTGTGTTTGAAAATCCGCTAATATATGCTGAGAAGTTGTTTAGTATTGCGGTTAAAATATTGTTTGTTTAAAACTTATTTTAAAATATTATTTTTTTAATATATTTAGATTATTTTAATGTGCTGAAATTAAAAATATATTTAAAAAAATAAAAAAAATATTATTTTAATTTATTTATAAATAAAAAAACATTATAAAAAACAATTGCAATTGCAAATGAAGGTTAAAATCTACCTATAATATAGAACACACGATGAAAAGGAAATTACCATACGAACCTAGCACTGTCAATATCTTTGCTAGAATCGTCAAATTATGACCATCATGGGACATGGCATGCATGTCCTTGTTGAGGTTGATAAGAATCTAAAAAAGTGAAGTCATTGCAAGTCTTTAGTTGGATATCATCGATCTATCAGAATTCCTGTTATAACTTAGTTTATGTAAGAAATCACAAATATCATTGACGGATATTTTCGTTAATCTTCGAAACATGGAATTAGTGATAAATTGCAGATCATTATGTCACAAGTTTGGAAACTTGATGCAAGATCTATATTTCTATTCTATATATGGTGTCTCAACGCAGTACTTTCGTCTAATATATTGGCACGATCGAGATGCCATCATCATTGTCAAATTAAAATATTTTTCGAAAACTATTTTTTCTTAGCTAAAACAATGGAGCTCAAGTTCAAAAACATTAATTTCAGATCATGGGTGGGAGTTCTTTATGAGAGAGATGTTCCTTTTCCACTTTTTTAAATTGTTAAGTAAAGTTTTGAGATATGATTTATATTATTTTCTAAAAATATCGGTAAGAACAAGACAAAGTAAACAAATTAATGTTCAAGGATACATAATGTTTTTTTTAAAAAAATACATATTTATGTACACACTATGTATCTGTGATCTTGAGATCTCTGACCTAGCTAGAGAAGATCAAGAATGTCTTGCAATTCACATGGTTGTCTACATCATACGGTATTACGCTTGAATCTTGTAGTATATATGATCTATTATGTATCAAACAATATAGCAGCTAAGGTAGGAATTGTTGCCGAGTATAATTCACATGAAAGCTACAATACTGACGTTGCTACTTAATTTTCATGCCGTCAACATTTTTCACAAGATCACAAGAAAGTGTAAGCACTAAACTATCATAGATATGACAAAATGTAATTAGAGTCTTTTTGGGTGATCAAGAAGATATACCCACGCCAAGAAAATCTATGAAAGGAACATCCTTGTGTTTGATAGATTCATGATCTCCTTTCTCTTGATGATTACTCGTCGCTCTTAAATTCTTTAATGTCGATGAATTATGGCAACTTGCCAACTCTTTCTTGATCATTCCGTGGTTTTCATAATCATCTCCAAGTTTAAGGTATGATCCAAAAGGACTTGGAACAACCCTTCTATAGTTTGGAAGCCCGAATATACTTGAACTCCGGTAGCTGCCACACACCGAAGAATTCATATAGTATCTATAAATAGGTTGATCGGAGATTAATTTGGAGCTCTCGGTGGTGCAAAATAAACTTGAATTGAAGTAATTATCTCTTCCTTCCCTTCTCGATAAATCCACCGAAGAAGAATTGTTTGAAGCTGCTATAGTTGATGGGGCGAAATTCCAAGAAGGTGAAGAACCAGAAGGAGATATTGACAATATCCTATCTTTACCGGGGTTTCGAAATTCCAAGACTCTAGAGTCATCAAATCCAATTCTTGAATTGAACACATCTTGAGCTCTTGATTTCCCTGCATGTGAACTATTAGTGGCATTGGATTCACTTAGATTATCTTGATAACTTCTCTTTCCACATAGCTTGGACTGTTCCCTTTGCCTTCTAGCCATTATGACATGCCAATGATTTTTCACAGCGTTATCTGTTCGACCTGGAAATAGTCTGGCTATGAGTGCCCATTTGTTTCCATGAATCCGATGAGCTGCTAGTAGTCTCTCTTCTTCCTCTTCACTGAAAGGTCTCCTGTTGATTCTAGGATCAAGTTGATTAAACCACCTCAATCTGCAACTCTTCCCTGGAAAAAAAACAGAGAGAAATTCAGGAACCAAGTAATTAAGTGTGTGCATGTGTGTGTCCGTGTGTGTGTAGAGAGAGAGAGAGACATCATTATGCTTGGTAGAATTTTATCTCCCATGTCACGAGATAGGAATTTCGGGAGTTTCTCAAGCTGGCATACATATGAGACATTATTAATTCAATCATAAGCTGGTAAAATTACCTCTATCAAAGAAAAAAAAAAGGTAAAATTACATCTAGCATGATCCAGAAGTCCTACTCCTACTCCTACTCCTACACACATTCAGAGAGACGTGTCATTGATATCTGTTAGTTACTTAAGCAAAGAATCCATCTCGATCTTAATTTTTTAGAAATTGGAAGTCTTCATGTAACAAAATAAAATTAAATTAAGATATGCGTATACTGTTTGAGTTTAATGATCCTTGCAATATTTTTCCTTATATATATATATATATGTTTTCTTTAAATTAAGAATCGATTTCAGATTGATTCTAACGTGTTTATCTTAATGATATTCGATTTATCAAAAAATAATTTTAAAATTGCATATAATTTACCTGATCTTCCTTGGAGCTTCTCTGCAATAGAATTCCAGTTTTGTGCACCATATTGTTCAACAAGTTGCCTGAGTTTGTCGTCCTCAGCAGGTCTCCAGTGACCTCTAGGGCAAGCAGTACTCTTTGCATCATCACTCGAATTACCAGCCAAAGATTCCTCCATGGATGGCTAACAGTTTTTGTTACCCCTATCTATCTAGCTTTGAATTCCTTATCGTCAAATACACCAGAAAGAAGTCCACAAGAAGATATATAGTTGCATAGGAAAGGAGCACCAACAGAATAAGAAAGCGGGAGGGTTGGTTTAGGGTTATAGATGGCAAGTCACTTTTGTTGGTTTTACACGACACTTTAAGCCCTAATATACCTGTAGAACCAATGACTCTTTCTTGTTAGTATATGCTATTTACCCCCATGAACTTCTTCTTCTCACCTTTTTTTTTTGTCTCTTTTTTTACCTCTCTTTGTTTTTTTATAACTTTTTTTTTTTCATATTAACCATTTTAAGCCATGGTACTACGTTAAATCAGACAAACCCCATTGATTAGTTCTTGGGTGCCTTGATAATAGTGTGTACTAAAGAGACAGCTCTCCCTATTTGCAAAGACTTCTTTCCTAATACCTGTCATTAAGAAGTTAATTAGCGGAAACACAAGAATTGATGTGATCTTAATTAAAATGATCATTTCTATATGCAACTGAAAATTGGCCTGGCATGGCAATGCGAGACTCCGTACGGTCTTATTGGTTGGCCAAACAGGAGGCGATGGGTTCTCTTTAAATTAAATTGCATCATCATAATTATTAATAAAATAGAGGCCCATATATTGCAGAACAGGTAATAGAACGTGGTAACGTGGTATTACCAACAACTTCTAAATTTTCTTAAGCTGTAAATTTCACACATGCTAGAAGGAAAGCAAATTACATGGCAGACCAACTTGCGAAACAAAGAGTTTCGAGAATCTATGAGTTTGTGGCTTGGATGTGATAATGTGACGATGTTTTGATAATAAGAGGGCTGGGATTAAAACATTTGCTATGGAGTTTTGATGTAGTTGGTTTCAACTTAGATTTCCATGGTCGTAAATCTCTATAATGTTTGTTGCTTCTTCTTAAATTGACTACTGCTATGTGCTAAAAAGTCAAAAACAGGTTCTGTTGAAGTTATTGAAGCTATTTTTTGGGGGTTGCAGATCATTATCTATGGTACCGTCTACTGTTGGTTTCCTGGAAACGGCATCAGCTGGGGCTATTTGGAAAAAGATCCTGGAAGACCACCAATTTGTATTAGTTGGCTAGGGGTGCCAATAGCAAGGCTTTGGAGTTTGGATTGGATAACATGCAGTACACTCATCTCCTTCAACCAGAGACACAAAAACGATGAAGAATAAGCTCAAACATTGTATTCTAAACTGGTATAATATCGTATAAAATCAGTTTGTTTCTTGCATTCCAGATGTTCCATAAAATCCCAAAAGACAACATAGTAAGTGCTTGTCGCTGGAATCTGCATTTTACTAGATCGCACCATTGCAAAATAACTTGATCAATAGACTCTGGTATGCACTAACTAATGCTCAGCCATTTTATGAAACGCTGTCAAAGACACCAAGATGCATTGCAATGAAGAAAAAAGTGAGTCACAGTATTTATATCAGTATCATAAATAGGACAAACTGCTTGACTGAGATTAAACAGTCGCCTATATATGAGAAAATGCTTTGTATTTATTTGATGTTGGAGTAAAAGCCACGAGAACATTTCAATCCAGGGAGTAGCAAATCTTTTCCATAACAGTTTAAAGCATCCATATGTATCTTGTAGCGCAGCTCATTAGGGGAAAGGGGAAATCATTGTGTTAAAACCAAAACAACAAATAAAATAGTGATTAGAGGAATTGGTTTGAGAAGAGATGAAATCATCATTTTAATACCCGGAAGGGTTACTTATATTCTTGTGTTCATGATCATGAGAGGTGCGAAACAGCATTTAAGCATTTTGCATCTACTTTTGTCTAGATTGTAGCCAGACTTCGTGATGTTTAAGGAATCCAAAGACCAAATTACAATTCCACGTACGCAGCATAGCATATGTTTACAAGAGTATCATTCAATTTTTAGTACGCTCACATATTAATTTAGAGAAAATTAGCAGACTCATCCAATGGATCAAAACAGATCGATTGAATGATAGTTGATAAAAATTAAGAAATTCGTTGAGAGTCCCTCTAAACAATCGTTTTCTGAATAAACAAGTCATCTCAATTCGATGATTAATTAAGTTCAAAGGTGGATTAGCAATAGGACAGATGCACAATAAATTAACCATCTTTAATACGAGAAAATTGGAGTATAAAACATCAAGATCGAGGTCCACCAAACTTTGAAATACATATAAAGAGAAAGCTCCCTCTTGTAAATGTAAACCGATTGCCTACGCTCAGCCTTCACCAATATGGTTGATTAATCTTTAAGATAATTAAGCTACAATTTACCAGGGTACTGAGGCTTGCAAAGTTTTTCCATTTTAACATCTTTATATGGAAGTTTCTATACTTTTTAGCAACCTAAATGGTGTTTAGTTTCAACCAGATGAGTTTACCAAAAGAATTTGTCACCCCGTAAATAAATTTGAGAAAAGCTTTTAAGTTATTTGGCACGGCCAGCTCCAAGGATATGCGTTTATGATGACCCCAGTAAACAATCATCTACCACAACACCATTTCTACTAAGCAATTCTGTATCATTCCGTCATCCACAAGGTCTTGATTTCGATATAAAATATGCGCATGCATAAAGGAATATGCAAATCTACAAGGCTCAAACAGGTAACAGCATGTGTAAATATGTCTCGGAAAGCATGTAAAATGCTATAAAAAAAACGTGGTGGTTAGGAAATAGACAGGGACACATGATGAGAGGTTAGCTGAAATATTTTTGCTGGATGTTGAATAGGAGGATATCTTTAACTGAGTTTTTCAAGAGGGTAGTCTTGAGGGTTAACTATCAAATGCCGTGTAAGTACAGCATAAAGAAAAGTATGGGCAAACCGTAGTCTGCAATTTCCCGTACTCCCCATGCCGATGGCAAGTCAAATACAAACGTTGAAAGATTTTGTGCACTCATCATTATATAGCTCCAAGGATGATTGGGATATTATACCCCACGAAATCAAACACTTGGTGAGAGCTTGCTAGCCCAGCTAAATATACTTAAAAAATTAATAGCAATCCATTACCAATATCATATGCACTTATCAAGTAAACTATACATCAAGATTTGGTGGGTATAAAATCTGTATCTAGTCGGAATTGGTGGTTGATGTGCCAATTCATCAGGTCTATGTATCCTTTCAATTCCTCTATATTTTTTACTCTTTTCAAACATAATAACAGATTAGTTGATGAAACTACACCGATTAATTTGACTTGTTCAAACACAACCTGGTAATTAGGTTTGGTTATTTCAATAACTACTTTACAGTGATACTAGAATTTATTACATTGGCATATCAATATTTATAGCAATTTTCACTTCATTAATTTCTTGTTCTTGTTGGTTTGAAATTTGATTGTGTAGGAGTTTTATAAGATAGAGATTAATTAAGATTAAAATATCTATTGCTCTGAAAAGATATACAAACGAGATCCCTTCTTTTTTCCTTTTCTTTTTGGAGGAAGTTGAAGGTATGTTGATTCGCAAGGCTTGACTTTAGATTTGCATTTTTGTTAGAATAGTGCCGATTAAATTATACCATCTGCTATGATCAATATAATATATCAAAAATAACAATGGAGTAAAGTCAAATTGGAGAATATCTGCATGCCACATGCTCACGTATGATATATATCATGATAACTTAAAGCTATGTCATGAATGGTTATATACATTAGAGAAATTATTTATTATGATTCGAAGAAAAATTGGTAAAAGAATTAATGATCTACGAAAAATATATATTTTGATGTTCGTGTTATAAATCAAAGATAGCTTTTAATCCATGCCAACTTAGGAGAAATAGGGGAAAATCACCGATTAGAGTTTTTTTTTTTTAAAAAAAAAGAAAAAAGGACAAGAAAGATCTGGCTAGTTGCCCATCGTCATCAAATTAATTATTAATCATTCTCCAAATTATAGAGATGAACTGTCTAAATTGAAGGATGGATCAAAGATAACTTCATAAAGTAAACTTGCAACATGGGAGTGTCCTGAGTGGAGCTGATATCTCAAATTTGAAAACGACCCAAAAAAGCCAAGAAGTTCATAAAAATCTTGATTGTTGAAATGTAATCCATGATAGGTCACCACAAAATTAGGGAAAAAGTTAAGTTAGATGTTACATGTATTGACTGCATTGTAATCTTAAAATCAACATGCCTACTCGACTGGAAAGAAACATGGGATGGTTCTTAGTATCCAGTCCACATTAGACAACATACATGCATGGGGTATACCGCAAAGCTTATCAAATCAATAGAACGATTGCTAAAATGTAGCTTTGTGGAGTCAGCTTGGGAAATGACCATATATAGATTCATCGGCGCCAGCATGCTAGTGAAAGCTGCTCCACTGGTCAACAGGTAAATTCGTTGGCCTAATTCCCTTAAATTTGTATCATATGCTATATTTAGGGCAAGTCACATTAATATCTATCAATATATCAACAGCTAATTAATGTTCGTTTGAAAACTTGAAATTAACTAAAATGGTCGTCCGGATCCAGAAACTAGCTTAGCAGAGAGACAGTTCAGAGGTTTTATTTTTCTGTATAATATATATATTTCGTCTTGAGTGGCATGTATACTACTCCCTCTTCACTCCTTCCTCTCTCCCGCTACAAGTGTTGTGTGTGTGTGTGGAAGGGTTTGAGGTAGCTTTCAAACAGTAAATGCGAAGCACTTCAGTTACTTGCATAGCTAAATGTCTGTTTTTCTTCCAATGTCCTTGTATGAAAACCATAATACACCATTTCCTCTCACCAATTCCCAAGAGAGATATTATACAAGCAACCCCACTCCTATCTTCCCCAACCACACCCTATTTTAACATCAGAAGGACCCTTGAAAATCCTCAACAAACTACTTTGACTCCATCCCATCCATTTCCCTTTCCAACCTTCCTTACCTTTTGCATGTATGAACTCTGGCTATCAATGGTTTCCCATTTTGCTACTCTCAATAAATGCTTTTTGTTACGTGGTAGTTGACAGTGATGCTAGCTTCATTTAATATTTTCCCTTAAACGGCCCTCTGGCAACAAATAGAGGAGTATTAACAAAAAAAAAAAAAAAGGGATTAGAGTTGTCGTGATTTTGCGAAGGGGATTTTTTTTCCTGTTTATTTTAGAACTTACGTACCGCCTTTTTCCCATAATGAATATCAGCCAAATTAAAAATCATTTTTTCAGCTAATCTTACACCCATCTAGCTCTATGATTGAAGTCCACTGATAGGATATTCTCTCATATATAGCCCTAGATTTAACAAACTGGACAACCTAAATAGGCTTCTACCTCTCTTGTTTTTTCTCTCTTAACCTTTGTATCTCCTCTCCCTCTCTCTCTTTTTTATATGTATATATTTATATTTAAACTATTTCGTGCTAACTTGTCTACCTTGACAGCAGTCTTATTGCTATCATCATCCGATCAAGTTGGATTTACACTCTTTAATTTTTAAAGTTAGATTCATTCACTCAACTAATATCTTCCTCACATTTCAATTAATATCTATCCCATTCAAATTTATAAATGTGACTTTTTTCCCTCGAACTTCGTGCATTGAATTGAATTTATAATTAACTCTCCATGCAAGTATTCTGATGATACCAAAACTTTGTGTGCGGTGCGTTTCAGGAGAAACTTGTACACCTCACAATTGTCTTTGCTAAAAATAGCTATATAAATCAAATTAGTATGTGATTTGTAAATTTAAATCTAATAATTAATAACTAAAGGCGTTTTCTTTCTTTATCTTTGTTACAAAACGTGTACTAGATTTATTGCTTAGTCTTATTTATCATCATGATCAGCAGCCTTAACAGCTACCAAGCATTCATTAGCAGACTTTTTCATGGTGTCCCTTCATGTTCTTAGAACATCATGACGTGTTATCCAACTCGAAGCAGGTGAAGTGAAGTAACCCGTAAGTATTCGTTTGATAGACTTTTCTTGCATTCCATGCTTATTATTAAAACTAACTCCATTTTATCTTGACTAAAATATATAGACATGCTCCCAGAGAAAGAGAGTGCTTCAATTAATTATAGTAAACAACAGTCAGTTGGTTGATTCTCCGTGCTCTCGACTCTCTGTGTGTGTGTGTGTGTGTGTGTGTAGATATCATCTCTCTCGTTTAGCAAACAACGACATCTGCATTAATCTCTATTGTTAATCATTTTCAATCCCATTACGATGTCTTGAGTATTTAATAATGGTGAATGATTTTGACAGTTCAGCTACCTTAGCTTCGTGATTTCCTTTTAAGGGGGTCAATACTCACTATCAGTTTTAGCACTTAATCTTCCTAATACTGCTGTATATATGCGTGCATTATCTCTAATCTTTGATAATTGTACAGTGCTGATAATTATTTCTACCAGAGTTAATCAAGACTCCATTAGCTAGTTGTTAAAGATACAGCATGGTTGATTATAGATGGGCTATAAGCTGATTTAACACTATAGGTGTAGCCAAACCATGAATAGAAATTCTTGAGATCAAGTTTTCATAGAGTTCATTAGAAAATAAGAGAGAAAATCATCCCAAAACATCAGCTCTCTTCATTTTATAAAACGTCTTAGCTTCATTTCAGAAAAGATTTAAACCTGTGATTCTGAATACAAATCAAATTAAAAAAATCTGGCTCGATTAACGTTCAATGGCTGCTTCATGCCTCTAACCTCCAACTCATGTTTATACAGTGATCAGATGTCGTCATAAGCATAAAAAATAAAGCTCGGTGAGCATATATTGCTCTATTAACCGCCTTAAATTCTGGGGGCAATGTTGATGTTAATAAGATTTGTCTAGACTTAATTGCTTGCGAGAACCAGCAAACTGCAACATTACTTTTAAGTTTTATATATTGGAAGTTGAGACAGTTATCATATACCTCGAGAAAGACATTCCACCTACCACCCGATTAAAGAATTAATAAGCAACAAGTACACTTTCCTCCAAGCGTGCTAGTAATATTGTATTATTTAATATCGGATTAATTAATCATTAATTAATTAGAAGCTCCATCTTAGACTCTAAATCAAATTAAATATTATTGTAATTCAACAACGGACACCCTCTTCCATCCCATTCAAGTAGCATTTTCATCAGCGTGTGTGAGAGAGAGAGAGAGTTTATGATAACTTGCCCGACAAATTTTAGTAGCGCGCAAATAATTACATTCCTTAAAAAAATAGGGAGCGTTATCTAACAAACTATTGATTCAGTACTAAGAAAATTATGATCTGAGACTCTAAACATTCGATCGAGTGGTCGGGTTGAAGTTTTATAACATCAACATATTTATAATTAAAAAACAAAAACAACGCTACGTACGTATTTCACTGTAAAAGCTAAT
>Ga0325414_1001093_pt1 | contig 25188 bp, 20 predicted proteins | sample PopdelMetagenome_8_FD_206183 | JGI IMG/M metagenome (GOLD analysis project Ga0325414, IMG submission 206183) | Populus deltoides microbial communities from Bellville, Georgia, United States - Leaf-PdKOR-R3 | ecosystem: Host-associated > Plants > Phyllosphere > Phylloplane/Leaf | place: USA... | reverse complement strand
TTATTATGTTACTTTGGCCCATTTTCTCTCTTTAAAAAAATCAACAATGCATGTCTACAAATAGATTATATTGTCCATCTTACTATTGATTACTTTTAAAACTAGGTCCGGTAGGTAATGGGTTGATCCAGTGTTTTGACCAATCTCCATTAAAAAATAACTTAATTTATTTATGATTTAATAAATCTTAACTTGATTTGATTAAAATTTAATTTTTTATATATTGATATATTTTTTAATCAAAAAAATATTATTTTAATTTTTTTATAAATAAAAAAAATTAAAATCGATCTCAATCTCTATTTCAGATCAGATTTTACAACTATAATGATTATAATCATATTGTGCAAAATATTAAAAACTCAATACTTTGTTTATTAAAATAAAAAATAATGTAATTCATATATTAAGATTGTATTTATGAAGATTCATGTTGGGAAGGATTCTTTTAAATATGTTTGGATATTATTAAAGAAAAAAACTAAAAAAAAAAAGGTGAATTCAATATTCTTTAAGACGCTTTTAATTGTGGATAGGAACAATGAATTTACCACTTTATTTTTTTAAAAAAAAACCCTTTTAGCTAGAGATTAAGGGCATGATTGTCTTTTTAATGGGGGTATTTTGATATTTTTAAATTGATCAAGGGTAAGATAGGTATTTACTTTAAAATTGCATAATAAATTATCATAAATACTCGTAAGACTAATGCATTGTTTGGTGTCATTGAATGGTAGATTTGTATTTTTACTTACAAAGTGAACAGTAAACTAACCAATTTAACCTTATATACAAAATATTTTAGTTGGCTAGGAGAGGTGTTTTCGTCTTATCCTTTTTATTTTCACAATAAAAATCCCTCCTTGTTTTCGGTTTTAGTTTTGTATGCTTTGGATATGAGGGTATTTTAGTTATTGTACTATTGGTTTTTTTATTGTTATTGGGTAAAGTGAGGGTTAGTTTTGTCTTTTAATAAATTTAAGGGATTTTAGACAAAAAAAAATAATAATAACAAAGCGTCAGCGCATCAGCCACTCGACCTTCTTAGGACGGCTCGTGCAGTTGATTTTGGCAACCAAAAATACCATTCCGGAGCGTCATTAGATTCATCTTGGTGTCTTGTCCATGTAGAAGTGGCATGTGTAGAAAACGGACCTCTAATTTGACTCCGATGACCATTTTTGTTTTTTTCTTTTTTTCCCTTTCTACTCTTTGATTCTTACACCTTGCCCTGTAATTTTTTAAATCGGCCCCTTAGCTTCTCTTTGTTTTTTTTATTTTGTCCCTAATCTTTTTATTGATATTTATTTTATTTCAAATAACTTATGAAAATCCAAATTTGTTTCAATTTCATCCTTATTTTATTTTTTTTTACTTCTCTTTGTTTTTTATTTAGTTCCTGATCTTTTTGTTGATATTTCTTTTATTTGAAATAACTCATGAGAATTGATTTTTTTTTAATTTCATCCTCGTTTGATTTTTTTAATTTGTCTTATTTAGTCCTTATTTTTTTTAATTGTTGTTTATGTAATCTAAGATAATTTTATAGTGTGGCTTTTTTATGATTTCACGCTCGATTATTTTTTTTCCTATCATATTTTGTCCTTATTTTTTTATTGTGTTTTTTTTTGCTTCGTTCAATTGTTTTTTAGTTTTGTGTTATTTTACACTCAATTACATCATTCAATATTGAGTTGATTTAGATTTGAGCTTCGTAGTTAACTCTATTTTGGAATTCCACATATTCTAGTTTGAAAAATTAACTCAGCTTAAAGATGTTCGCTAGGGGTTGCTTTTCTTTTATCATTGTTTTAAGCTAATGTGTTTTCAAATTTTATCCTTTGATAGTTAGTTTATTGAAGATTAAGCTCTATTTTTTTATATATATTTGCTACATCCTTTATTTTTTTAATTAGTTGGGTTATCTAGGGTCTTTTTATGTTTTGTTCGTTGTTAGATATATTTTCTCAAAATATTTTTTTCTTTAATTAAATAAATTGATTAATTGAATATAGATGGATACTCATTTCACTGTGTTTTGTTCAGTTTGCTTTTATAAGGCATTGCTCTAGCGAACCATACAGCTTTTTTCGATGTTGTCTTGCATCCTTTAGCAGTGGAGTTTGAACCAACTTAGCAAGCTCCTTTTGTTGTGGGCGATGTCCATGGTCGAGTGATGGTGGTTCTTCAGTGATCTTTTCTTTCTTTTCCTTACTAGTATGATATTGATGTCTTGGTTTTTTGTTTAGTATTGCCAGGTGTTTTTTATGGTTCGTTTTCTATTGTTGTCTTCAATTTAAATCAGATTATTAAATTAACTGATCTTATTGGATATAGTCAAGTTAATGACTCGAGTATCAAGTTCTTCTTGCTTCTTTTAAAACACTATCAGCCTACGACATAATATGGGTTCTCAGTCTAGTAGTATAAACTAAAAGAGGTGGTGCTTTTTATAACAGTCCGACTATACGACTTAATCAATGTTAAAAGATCCCAACATATTATCTTAATTTGAGGGCAATTTTTTTTTAAATTTACCAAAAATTCGGCAGAGTTTCGTTTACATTTAGGACATCCCAAGTTATCGACTACTATCAATTTACTCAATCAACCCATCATCACAAAGTCCCATAATTCCGGACCTTATATCAAACATCATGATTCAACACCTCATACAATCCACACAATATATATATATATATATATATCTTATGAGTAAATTCAATATGAACATGGTCCACATATCATATCATTAAATTTAAAAGAAATGGAATGCTAACATGCAAAGAAAGCATTTACAACATAATAAGTGTTCTTAAACATTTCAAAAGGGTTAGTTATAAGATATCTGAAATATTACATGTTAAGCTGAACTTTTATAAATACATCAAGGTTTACACAAAAGTATACTACATAAACGCGTTAATTTCCTTTTGTTTAAGTTAAATATTTACATAAACTTGACAAAATAAAGTCCTAAACTAATGATCTTCCTAGATATTTGATGGACCTATTACATAAATAAATATACCATTATGTTGATAAAGAATATATATATATATATATATATATATATATATATATATATGCACTCATGTAATGTATACGAATAAAGTATTAATTTTCTATTGGATCCATAAGAATTCTAACAGAGAACTTATATTTTACTTATAGATCTTTTAAACCCAATTAACACTCATTTGCATATTCTTAATTTGAATACTCTTATTTACTTGCATGAACTGGGTGACCTTGCAAAGTCAATTCTATCACGGATGCCATTAGCTGAAACTAATCTTGTAAATCATCTCCCGACAATCCTATCACGGATGCCATTAGTCGAAGCTAATCTTGCAATTCATTTCCCGGCAATCCCATCACGGATGCCATTAGCCGAAACTAATCTTGCAAATACACTAGACTTTATTTATATTGAACACGATATTTATAATAATTGCATTCACCAGAAGAATTTTAAATTGTATAAGTGCAAATAGGAGGGAAAATCACGCACCTGCTTTGCTTGTCTCGTGACCTCCCCTAACAGAAGATTCAATTCTGGTTGCTACTCCTGAATCACAAGGAATTTTTTGGTTATGATTCCTTCAAGCTGATATTATAGAGAATCCATATTCATACATTACTCATATGTTACTTTCTATACATGTTCATTTCCTCATAATAACATACATACATATATCATGTATATTTTCAGAGTTAGTATCTCAATGTGCAAGTGTTCGTATAACTCAATTCTTTTATATTCTTATATATAGTATTCACGTGAAAGTCTACTGTTATTGTCTAACTTTGAACTGTTACTATCCAATTTTTAATTGTTACTATCCAATTGTTACTGTCTAGACATTGAACTGTTACCGTCCAACTATTATTGTCTAGATATTTGAACTGTTACTGTCCAACTATTACTGTCTAGACATTGAACTGTTAATGTCCAACTGTTACTGTCTAGACAATTGAATTGTTACTGTCTAAACACTCATCAAATTTTTAACTATATCTAAAGTTCTAAAACTCCATTTTAAGTGAGATTGATCTTGTTAAAAAGCTAAGACACGAGGCTACAAGTTCTCTGAAGGAAGGAGAACCCAGTTCTGCCTCCAAGATAGTCAATATTGCTCATCAACTAATCAGTCCTTCTGCCCTACATAATCAGTCTTAACTCAGTCTCAGTTGGTAACTCATAACTGGAGTTCTACATCTCCAAATTGAGCAAGACTAGTTTCCTTGGTTAGCTAACATTCAAATCTACAATTTCTATGAGGAACCTGATCCTAATTCTCTCATCCTCCTACCCGAAATCTCATCAAAAGTCAGGAGACGAGTCTGTCCAGATTCATCACCCCCTTCCCTTCACACAATACTTTCATAAACTACATACCACATATCAATTAACTTAATTTTAATAATAAATACTTTTTCCCTAATTCATGTCTAAGAACCCTAACTTATAATTCAATATCAAGGCATCAATTCATTATTAAATTAAAAATGAATTTTTAAGATCATGTTTAGAATACCTTACCCGGTACGAATTAAGATTTTGATCTTCAACTAGTTGAAGATTTTCAACTCCTTCCTTACTTTTCTTCTTGTTTAATTTTTTTGTTAATCCTTTGCATACAAGTGTTTATCCCATCTATATACCCTTAATCTTGGATGGGTTCTTGAAATTTTAGTGGCTCTCTCTTGATTTTGCAAGAATGGGTACAAAACTCCCTATTTTCTTTCCTTATGGTTCCTGCAGATTATTTTTGGTGAGGAGAGGGTATTTATACTCTATAATTTCCTTTATTTGCATTTAGGCCCCCTCTTTTCCTTTAAGTGTATTATTCTCTTCAATTAAATCCAACTCTCAACAGTACCAGGTTTATTATAATGTCTCGAATTATTTCGCCCAGAAATTTATATTCAAAAATTTCTGAATTCCTGTTTTTATTTAACCATATGTATGAATTTCTTCACTTTTATTTATTTATTTATTTATTTTCCGGGGTTTACACTTTTACTGTGCACCTTCTTACAAAACACAATTCATTTCAATAGTGTTTTTTTTTCCTTTGGTTTGTTTTTTCTAAATCTATATTTCTTTTCCTAACTTTATACTTCAATAATTAGGTTATTGAAGATTAGACTTCATAATTTATTATCGTTTGCGTTAAACATGGTTAGCTCGATCTCATAACCCGTGTCATAATTTTAGCGAGTTGACTCGGTTGACTTGAGTTTTTTTTTTTTTTAATTTTATCCTTCAACTTTAGCATTTATTTTGGTTTACTTTCTATGAGGTTATCTCGGTCTCATGACTAGAGTCGCAGGTTTGGTAGGTTAACTTAGCTGACTCAATTTTTTTTAAAATTGGTGTTTTTTATATTTCAGTCTTCAGCATTGGATTGATTATGAATTATGCTTCATGATTATTTTGGTTTTCTTTCCATGAGGTTATCCCAGTTTTATGACTCGGGTTACGTTCTTTGCGGGTTAACCCAGGTAGATTTAAGTCGTTTTATTGTGTCTTAGTTTTACATTGATTTTTTTTTTCATTTCCAACTTTTAACAATGAGTTTATTGAAAATCGGGCTTTATAATTTGTTTTGATTTGCTTTTTATGGGGTTATCAAAGTCTTATGACCTTAGTCATGGTTTTGGCAGATTAATCCAGGTTGACTCAGGTCATTTTTTTGCTTACTTTCAATGAGGTTACCCTGATCTCATTACCCAGGTCACGAGTTTGGCAAGTTAACTCAAGTTAATTTTTTTTTCTAATTAATTTTTTCAATTACATTCTTCAATATTGAGTTGATTGGAAATTAAGCTTCATAATTTGTTTTGATTTGTTTTATATAGAATTTATCATGGTCTTATGATTCGTGTCATAGATTTGGCAGATTAGCTCGAGTTGAACCGAATCAATCCAATATGTTGTCGTTTCAATATTATTTTTTTAAAAAATATGTTGTCTTGAATTTTTGTTAATCAAACTATGTTTTTACTATTTGTTTGGGTTGTCTTTATATCCATCAAGTCGATCGAGTCACATTGGGTCAACCTCTATCGCATGTGGGCACATGAGGAATGTGACGTCGAGGGTCAAAGAGTAGCCACCTAGTTGTTTGGTTTAGGGTCACTAGGAGACCCAAGTGTACTAGTCTTATCAGAAATTCAAAAGGTAAGGGACTAGTTGCGACTAGGAAAGGTATTAACATCCTTAACACACCTTACTCGAGGTAAATCTGGCATTGTGTGGTCTAGATATGGTTTTAAAGGTTTTGATGAGTTCCTAACCAGCGGTCTGCCTATGGCTCATCATAAAGATTTACTTCTATGAATAAATCTGACATTTTGAATTTATTATAAGCTCGTATGCCTAGATAGATTCTTATAGGAAGGGTCCATATAGGTTCCCTAACAGAGTTCACCTATCCTGGAAGCCAAAAGAGTTTTTCAGAACGTATATTGTAATGAAAAATACTCTCAATTAAAATTCATGAATATTGAAAATAATTTTAAAAATTTTTTAGTCAACTCTTGGTATTTAAATACCACCCTACTTATAGGTCCAATATTTATACTAGGATGTTGACAAATAATTTTCATGAATTAAAATTTTTAGAGTTATTGAAATATTAGTCAAATCCTTAAGAAATTTTACAAATTTGTTGTAAATTTTTAAAAACAAATACAAAGGAAAATCAACACATATATTTTCTAAAACCATGCTAAAAAAAATTTATAAATAAAAATGCAATTTTGTATTAATAATTGAGTCGTATGTAACAAGCAAAAATCATTTTTTGATTTTTAAGAGAATTTTTTTAGGACCATATTTGGCAAAACCATATTTTTATTTAAAACAAAACTGTCAAACACATGCGTAAAGAGGTGTTTGCCAAACATGCCCTTAAACCAAAATTCCTTTTATCAAAACAACGGCAAACCAAACAAATCCTTAAGCATTTGACCCGATCTTGACAAGACCAGGTCGACCCAAACAACACTGGTTCAACCATGAACCGAACCACAAACTAAGGTTTAACCTAAAAACTAAACCAAAACAAACCATTAACCGAAAATGGATCAAGACTAAAAAAACACATAAACATAAACTTTCCTAACAAAAACATATCAAACACAATGAAAAATAAAGAACATGAAGAACAATGAAGAACATTTAAACTCAAACCCACCAACATAAACATCAAATTATACTAGATTTCAAGCAATAAAAGACAAGATTTTGTTCGCAATCAAACATAGATCAAAAATCAAGTATCCATTTACTTCAATTATTACTCAAACATCATGATTTTTGTCAAAAAAAGGTTTCGGTTTAAAATTGAAGCTCTAAGATTAAAACCCATAAAAATATGTTACTGATGCATGAAAACTCTAGATTATTTACTAATGATGACATACAAACTTGCAGGAACTAAAACCAAATCAAAATGAGACCTAAATCTAGCACTAATGACAATGTTCTTCGGATGAATATGAAGAACATGAACCTAAGTTGCCTAGAAAACCCAACAAACACTGTCAAACCTAGAAAATACATTTTATGCCTCCAATCAAGCTTTCTTAGCCTTAACAAACCATATTATCATAAACAAACAGGTTTGAATAAAAAAACACTAACAAATAATCTCAAATCATCAAAAACATGTATAAGATTTCAAATTTCAAAACTGCGACCCTATTATCAACCAACAAAAACATCAAAACTCAATTCAAAACCAACTCTTTAAACACTTGAGACCTAAGCTAAACTCAGGAACCAAAAACATGTATTAGCAACCTAGAAAAAAGCCATAAAACACTTACCACTACCTTTGACAAATTCCAAAAACAAAATTACACCAAAAAAATATTTAAAAACATCATTAAGCATATAAGGGAAGGCTAGAGGTGTGCCTCACAGATATCACCTGCTTGGTTAGATGAGGTTTTATACCTTCAAAACATAAAATAGTAGTTGCTACTTTTTTGCTCACTTTTGAAAAGAATTTTGCCTCTATCAATTTCAAACATTTCAAAGCTAATGAGACCCTTGTGCTAGGCTCGTGAACCTTCACAACTAGGGTTGTTTTCAGTATTTCTCTCCTCCTTTCTCCTCCTTTCTTTTCCTTGTCTTTTTTTTTTCTGATTTTTCAAGGGGTATTTATAGGATTTTTCTAGATTTTTAGGTGGATTCAATCAAAAATTGATCAAAGCTTAGCCCTTTGATCAAATGAGAGGGTTTTGAAAAAAAGTTAATAGCTTCAAGCTCTTGTACTAGGCTGATTTTGCAATTATGGTTTTGGTTTTAGGAGTCTTTGGTGGTTTTGTTAGGCTTGGAGGGCAATGAGTTATTTCTTGTCTTTTGATCTTGAGAGGAAGGTTTTAAATTAATTGATAAGAATCCTTTAAGAAGGTTTTAAACGTGAACACATGAAAAAATAGGTGGTTTTTGTGAAATGGGTGTCACAGTCAAGGTTAACTGGATTGACCACTTTCGAGGTTTTGCCAAAGCAATTTCCATGTAAACGTCATTGAAAACCACCTGAAGTTGGTAGAAAAGGCACATACCTTTCATTTAGATCCAACATTGCTTAATGTAAAGGTTTGTAGCTTCACATTTATTCTTTCAAAGATGCCATATCGATCAACCTAGAATCTGAAATTATAGTGATGGTTGATTAATGACAAGAAGTTACAGACTTTTATGGAAGAATTAGGATGTAAACATCCAATTTCATGGAAATGGGGTTGTAGAAGGGATGTTCTTCTTCCATTTGTAGAAAACCTTGTGCTATTTGGAGGTCTAGAACTCTACAATGAGCTCTTGGAAGGAGCTAACCCGATCATCTAAAACTGTCATGGAAAAAGATAAATAGTGGGTGAACGACACATCGTCTAGGTTAAACCCTTAGAAATTAAAGGTTTTTATTTTGAGATCTTTTAGATTTTATTTTAGTCTTTATTCTTTCAATTGCTTTTAATTACACCCATAATTGCCTCCCAAACTCTTAATTTCAAGCAATTTCACTCATGTCAAACTCAATCATCAACCCCAAGGTTTAGCGTCATTTTCATCTTGGTTTTTGGTTTTTGATTTGTGCACTTGGACCGTTAATTGATCATGAAGCTTTCAATTCTCTTCAATTTGGCCACTGAGTTGGTCAATTTCAACCCTTAAAGTCGTGAGCCTTTTACAATTTGGTCTTTGGTTTTGAATTTCTTAAATTAAACCCATAATTGGCCATTAAACTTTAATTTTTTCACAATTAAACCCCTAATTTGATCAATTAAACTTTCTAAAATTCAATTTCAGTCCCCAAACTTCAATTTCTTCCAATTAACACTCAAATTGACTCCAAAAAAAATTGATTTTCCTTCTAATTAAATCCTCAATAAAATTAATTAAGCCTTCCAAAATTCTTATTGAGTCCTTACTCATCCAAATTTGTATTTCTTTACCCTAAATAAAAAATATTTTCATTGAATGAGTCTTTTATCAATCAGAATTGGATCACTAATTTTATCAATCTTGTACATTATGATCCTTCAACTTTTTCACTTGTCATTTTGGTCTTTTACCAACAACTTGGGAAACTTTCTAAGCTTTCTTCATGTGTATCCTCTTGTATTTTTTAATTTTCTTTTTCTTTTTTTCTTGATTTTTTGTGGGGTCAAAAATGGGTAATAACAACCTTCATACGGTTTTAAATGAAATTACTAAAAAAATATTAGCAATGCATGTATGCTTCTTTTATATGTTAAAAAAAAGTTGTTCCAACGCGTGGCATAACGCGAGTGAACGATCTAGTAAAAACAATACGTCATGGTGAGATTTTGGATAACCTACCTCCATTCTTCTTCTTTTTTTACCAAAAAAATATGTATTAAAATTGGCTGAAAATTAAATAATTGACTGAAAATACATTAGTTAGTTAATTCATATAAATTAACCAATATAAACGATTGACTGAAAATTGTATAAAAAATATAACAAAAGAATATTTTTTTTAAAGTGCAAACAGCTATCATGTACAAAATATTGTTTTATATTAACATGCTATTGTAGTAAAACAGTTCCATGAACCACAATGCCTCTTGGATCTTTTGGTTTAATGCTCTAGACTTCTTGTTTTATGTACTTGCATGTAGCAAAAGATCATTATCCAATAATCTCTTTTTAATTGCATTTATGTTTGTTATTTTGCTACATTTTTGTTCCTTTCCTTTACTCTTTTTAGAATAATTACACAATTTCTACATACTCATTTTATACATGTGGAATCCAATTGAAATTTATTTATATCTAATAGCTAACAATGTATACGAATACCAAATAATCTTTATATTTTCTCCCATTCATTATATTTATTATAATTATTAAAAAAACTAAAATTCATCAATTTATTGTTTGAACGTGAGAGGAATCAATATAGATTTCAATAATGGTTCTTTTTTTTTCCTCTTGGTTTTTTTCTTTTACTTTGATAACTCAATTTTATTTTTATTTGGTCCTTTAACATTTCATTGATTTGAGATTGGTCTTTGACATGATCAAAAGATTGATGTCTTATCCCAAGTGCAGGAGTATTGAAGTAATAAATAACCCGGCAAGATCGGGGTTGAACCACAGGGATCCACTAATGGTATTTTAAATAAGTATAATATAAACTCTTTTTATTACTTAACAGGAAATCACACACAAAGAAGGTTCCAATCGATTTATAACGTATTAACATGGTCATATTAATTATCTTATTTGAGTAATGTCAATACTTGTAAATGTTGTCAGGTATTCATGGTGATAACTTATGTCAACAACAAATCAAGTTCCTTTCATAACACAGATGTTGGTTATACCATACAGTTGGTTATGAAAGGATCAAGTATTTGTTGTACTAAGGGTTGTACAACACAAATCTAGATTAACCATTTAACAAGTAAGGTATTAATAGTAAGTAAGATAACAAATACAAAACATGTTAGTATCAAACATTAAAGTCCGTGTTGAGTTTATACTATACTTATTCTTATACCATTAGTGTACCAATTTAATCTTGACAAAATAGATTTAGTTAAACATAATGAAGATGAGGAACATGAATAAACAAAATCAAAACATAATAATTGTCGCACCCTCGCGGCGGAGCGGCGATCCACGATTGATTTCGGGGTTTTTGTTTCGTGTAAAGGAGTTGCCACCTAGTATTATGGTCACTAGAAAACCTGACTGGTCCTTCAGAGATTATAAGGCAAGGGAATGGTTGCGTAAAGGGAAGGTATTAGCACTCTTAGTACGCCCTACCTAAGATAAGCTGCTTGGTGTTTGGTTTGCTTTGTAATTGCTATTGTGTTGGTGTTTTTTAATCCCATCAGTTTTTCTAGGTTTGATTCAAACTAAATTTATTAAGATAGAAATCCAAAGAGATTCCATGTGCTTTAAAAGCTCATTTTTCCCTTAGTATTTTAAGAGTTTGCGACTCGTAAATCGCAAGGAGGAGGAACAAAAATCTAAGAAAATTCATGGCGCTTTAAAATCATATTTTTGCCTTAGTATTTCATACTCTCACGGCTCGTAAACCGTGGAGTAAAAAATTGAAATGTCCTCGATTATAATCAAGGCTTCTTTCAAGGATGTATGATGACTTATTATTCCTAAAAAAATATTTTGGATATTAACCACTTGGGGTTTCTTTATCCAAACATTAATAGCGAATAATAACAAGTTATTCCCAATAATATTTTGCATATTCATCCCTTTGTGATTTCTTTATCCAAACATTAATGGTGAATAATAACAAGTTATTTCCAATAATATTTTGGATATTCATCATTTTGGGATTTCTTTATCCAAACATTAACGGAATAATAGATAACTTCCCCCCAAAAAATAAGATTTTTGTATTTTTTAGAATATTTGCCAATACCCTTTGGAGTTTTACAAACATGTTGTAAAATTCAGAAATGCAAGAAAATAATTTTTTGTTGTGTTTAAGAAATCCATGCGAAAACATATTTTCAAAACTACAAATATTTGTTTTTTTTAAGAGAAAATTCAAAAAGATGTTAGGGTATTGGTTGTATGCATGAAAACATTATATATATATATATATATATATATATATATTTGCTGTATTTGCGTTAAAAACTAGGTATTCTAAATGCGAGATTGATATATTTTTTTATAATAAAAAAAATACAGACCTTAAAATAAATATGCTAGAAAATCATCAATCTCTCTCTCTCTCTCTCTTTTGGAAAGAAAAAAAGGTGTAACCAGTAGATCCGGCCGGGTCACTTGCTTTGGACACAAAATGCTCAGCTACTGTTCAAGTGAATTATAATTCACTTGAACAGTAAACACAAAAGGCATGCACAGTAGCTATGTAATTAAAATGCAAAGTGAAGAGAATGCATGGAAACTTACCTGGCGCTGAAACGGGTGAAGAAGATGGTGCTGCAGTTTCTTGCGCACAACCAGTCAATATCATTGATTCTGAAGACAACGACGAACGTTGGTAACTGGTGTTGGTCTCTGTCTTTCTCTTCTTGCCGATGCTTTCTCTGGAGACGACGAAGACAATGATGAAGGTGTGATGTGCCGGCGGAATGGATGTTCTTCCCTCTGTGTTTTCTTGTTCTTTCTCTGTTTTCCTGTAGGCTGCTGCTTCGGCTAATACCTATGGAAGAAAATGTTGCACCGCTAGAGGAGGAGAAACTGGAGACGGAAACAAAGGGACAAAGGCGATGGCAAAGGCATGCTGATTGGTCCCTCTGTGTTTTCTTCTGTTTGTCTTCTTTCCTTCTACTCGTCCCTATTGTTCTCTGGTTTTCTATCCTATGCTTCCCGCCTTGTCTCTACTGAGAAGAAATGGTTGTTGTTGCTGTGGGGCTCGGTAGAGGCCGGTCTGGGGCTACATTGACAGAGAGGGCTGCTTCGGGTGCAGGGGAAGAAATGGCCGAGAGAGGGGAATGGCTAGGAGGGGGACTAGTTTTAGGTGCTCTCTCTCTCTCTCTCGTTATTGTTAGAAGGAAATGGAAATGAGTGGGCTGTCGAGAAGAGTGAGATGAGGAAATCGGGGAGATGGTTGGCTATGGGTAAAAGGAGAAAGGGGTTGTGGCTTTAATAGGGTTCTCTGGTTTTGCAAGGGAAGAATGGAGATGGGGGACTAACAGAGAGGGGAGTTACTGCGTTTTGAAGGAGAGATGGCGATGGTGGAACGGCTAAGAGGGGAATGGGGATTCTGGTGAAAAAGAGAGGGGACAGTGTCTAGCCAAAGAGAGATCCTTAGTTTCTTCAAAAGGGAGGGGCTGCTTTGTTGTTTTTATTTTTAAAAGATGAGAAGGGGCTACGGCTTCTTTGCTAGAGAAATAGGGTTAGGGTTTTTCTGTGTTTCCTTCAATTTTTGTTTGTCTCTTTGCCCCCTGTAAATTTTTCTCCTCCCCCGAACATATGGATGTAGGTTCACTTATATAGATAATCCCTATACGTACTATTTAAGAAAATATTGCAATAATTATTGCAGGGATTATCTTCTATAACCAGCACCAATAAATCCTATATATATATGGTATTTTTTATTGCAGTGATTATTTTCCATAACCAACACGAATCAAATCATATATCTATGGTATTTTATATTGCAGTAATTATATATGATTTAGTAATTATCTCCTTGACATATTGCTTTCTTAATATTAGCCCTCGTGCTCTATGTTATCGCCACATGTAAACCTTTATTTTTTATTTTATTTTATTTTATTTTTGAAATTTATCAAAACATGGGTCAAAAATTGGGTAGCAACAATAATGATATAAATTAACTAAGTAAAGAAAAGAAAATGAAAAGCATAAACAAGAGATTAATATAACATGAAATAAACCTTGAACATTATAAAATACAAAGAAAGAGAGCAAGATCTTAATCTGAAAACCAAGATGTCTAAATGTATGGCAAATGCCTCCTTTTATGGACTAAAATTCAGAACTATTGATTTGATGATTAATTTTGTAGGACGGATTCTGACTTCTCTTTTGTTGTTACAATTTGAACTTGAAAATGGTCGTTTTGAATCTTGGACTCTTATGAAAGTTTTAGGTCTATGTCTTAGCTTTCCATCCATATAAACCAGACCTAAATCCATGTTCTACATCTCCAGTTATGATCCAATAACCGAATGGTGTTCCAGTTTGAATTGAACAAGCATCTCTTCTTTAAGCTAAGCCATCTCTTTGTCTTTTCACTTTTAACACACCAATCAATCCTTTAAATTGTGAGATATGCCTGCATTCAAAATGAGCATTTACCATAAATTAAAGATATCTTATGTTGTCGGATTTGATATTATAAAACATGCTCAAGTTAGGGAATTTAATGATACTTTAGGTGCAATATGATAATATAAAACCTTGATAAAAATGCACTTTTAAGTACTAATCACACACCCCAACCAACTTCTTATTGGTCCCTAGTAATTAAAGCATTAAAGTAGAAAAACAATATACAAGATCCAAAAGCAAGGCATTCATCATTTAACTTCCATTGATCTATTCAAATAAACAAACTCTCATTAGATTTAGATGTCTGCTCCATACCTCTTTACCAAGTTATTAATAAACCTTCCTTTTATGCTCAATATATCAACACATAGTTATGGGGCTTTACTTGGATGAAAACACAATTTTGTTCTAATGTTTTTCTAAGGTTAACTTCCTTGGGTTGGGATTATTATTTTTTTCTTTTTTTAATATATATACATATAACTTAAAACACAATGCATCTTTAACCCATGTAACGAGCTTTAGGCTAATGACTCCCAGACCAGTTGGTCTTAGGGCATTTAGGTGTTGAGACACCCCTGCGAGCTTAGTAACTCGGGTTGTAGATACTGATACATTTATAGTGCAATGTTTGATTTCCTTAAGCTTTTCTCCTCAACCCATGTAACAAGCATTGTGCCAATAGCTCCTAATTTGTTGACTTTAGGATATTAGGTGTTAAAACACCCCTTCAAGCTTAATTGCTTAGGTTAGAGAGGCTATGAAACCAAACTTATCTATATTTTTATTATCATCAATATTATATTTATTATCATTTTTTTTTTACAAATTATATGTTATCTCTTTCCCTTAGTTGTTACCTTTAACAAAAGAACATAATTAATGTAATGATCCAATGTGCAACCCACAAGCATGTGTTAAAATGTGTGTGTGAAAATGATGATTTATAAATACTTGTTAAATAAGTATATGAGCAGAATCAAGTGATAATAATGCGAGAGTTTGTAAATCTGAATATTTCATAAGAAGTGTGTGATGGAACCTTGTTCTTGAATGATTACTAAGATGTGTCTCAAGAGTCAATAAAATTCCTCCTTACTCTGCCATCTTAACAATAACAATTTTGTCAAATGGGTTTTAATAACAAAAAAATGTTAGGTTTTTTTTTAACTTACTACTACTACCCTCTCCTCCCAACCAAAATGAGACATTGTTCTCAATGTTCTAAGGTAGAAAGGTAGAGCATAGAAGACATCACCTGAAGCAGTGACTACTGACAAGCCTAAAACACACTTAAACAAATATAAGAAATAAAAAAAATATAAAAAATGTTATACTATGAATAAAACCAAAAGACACAAGTTTTTACAAACTAAGGCTCAAATCCAATCTAAGCTTTTTACGGCTTTCCTTGTTTAACTAGTCTATTCGACTCATGGAGGAATCAATTTCAGGGATGAAAGATTACAATTGATCAATAAGTTGTTCAGCAGCAGCAGTAGAGATTATGATTTGTCATGTCGAAGATGTTAGAAGACTGTGTTCCACAGTTTGATCAAGAAAAGACAACAAATTATCATAAAAACCATTAACAGTTAGCAAACCTATAGGTTTCTTGTGAATGTTCAGTTGGGCCCAAAAGAAAATATGAAATATTTCTTCTAATGTGCCCAGACCACCTGGTAAGGCAATGAAGGTGTCAGCATGATCAAATATTGCATTCATTCCTTTAGACATTGTGAAGACCTGTAGTTCCTCTCTAACTATTTTTTCGATGATATCCACTTTGGCTAAAGCTTTGGGAATGATACCTAAAACTTGACTACCTCTTAAAAATATAGTTATTGACACACTCCACATTAACTCAAGGTTGCCTCCCTCATACACTAAATGAATCTTTCTCTCAGCTAGCCCGACCAAGATGATTTGCTGATTCTAAAAACTCATTTTCTTTTCCAGGACTGGATCCACCAAAAACACAAATATTTTTTATTTAATGACCCGAGGAACCTGCCATTCCTACACTCTTCTATATATGTTGAATGTATGGGTTGAGTAGAAATGAAGAGAAGGAAGAGAAGATTTTATAGATGAGAAATTGAAAATGCAATCATACCACCTATATGTAGGCTAGCTGGAGTCTCACTCTCTTTTTCTTTCTTTTTTCTTTTTTTTTCTTCATACCTCTATGGGTCGAGGATAAGCTTCTCATCCAGTTTTCTTAAAAACTGACAAACAAAGTCTTTCTTAGTTACATTCCCAAGACTAAGTCGATCATGTTCTTTATGAAAATAGGGTCATAAATCATGAATTGAACGATGCACATCTCCATTAGGATGCATCTCAAGAGTTAATAGAAGATTATCTAAAGACTCCTTACTCAAGCCATTCTTAATGCATTGTATTTTATCTTCACGGTTTATAGATACTGTCGCACGTCACCCGCGCGGCGATTCGGCAATTTTTCATTCTGTTTCCTTAATTGGTTCCTGGGAGTCGCCACCTAGTATTTAATGAAGGGTTACTAGGAAACCCAGATTTACTGGTCGTCGTCAAAGATTTGAGGGTAAGGGACTGGTTGTGGCTAGGGAAGGTATTAGCACCCCTAGCGCACCCTACCTAAGGTAAGCTGCTTTTCGATTTGATGTGATTTGAAAATTTGAAATATTAATTAGATTCTAAGGTTTTAATAAATCAGTTATTAAATCCCCGAATATGTGTAGAAACATGTTCTTACACTTTCATGGAAAATATAACATGATTTTATTTGTCCATGAGATATTTAACCATATTCAAATTAAACACTTAATTCTTTTTGTCTTTTTGATTTTTACAATTCAATGACATAAATAAAAATACAACACACACACATCTCTTTTTATCATGATTTTCTCATACACCGTCATTACATGTTTACAACATAACAAAAAAACAAAATCAAATAAATCAAAACACAACAGTATCCAAATATACACAGCAACATTTGAAAATTACAAAAAAAATAGCTTCAGGAACAGTGCTGGAGAATTCTAGGCACCTTCTGTGGTTGTGGCACAGTGGCGACACGTCTCCTCCACGCGCCACCGCCACTGGCAGCGCGTGAAACTCGAAATCCGGGCAGCATTGGAGACCCATAATGGCTTCCTCCCTTCTTCACCGGCGGCGAGCACCACCGTTACCTGCAAAACAACCAAACGCAGCAAGCAAGTCTGTTGTAGCTTTTTCTTTGTTTTCAGTCCGGCTTCTCTTCCTTCCGATCTGCCAAATCTGGAGCCGGGCGTTGCACGCCCCGCCAACAGACCAGACGTGTGGATGGCTGGACCGGTAACTTCCCTCCTCCCATTTCATTTCTGCAACGGCGGTGTTGTCCATCGCTGCCATGGTCGTGAGATCGGCGCCCATCCAAGCTTCGGTTTTCTACCCCTTCTTCACTACCCTTCGGCCTCCCTTCTCATTTCCTCATCGTCTCTGGAGAAGGGATGCTGCTGCTGGCCGGTTGATGGTGGTTGGCCGAGAGAGGGTCTGAAAGTATGTTGATGAGGGAATAGATGGTATTCCCGGCTGAAGGTTTCAGTCGGCTGAGAGGGGGTAAAGTGAGGGGGCGGCTGGAGAGGCTGTTTTCGTGCTCCCTGATGCTCTTTTAGCCAAGGGAAGGGCCAAGCTCTGGCTGGTTTCAGGAGAAGGAAAATGAGGAGAGGCAGGGGGTTTTGCCGTGGCTTTGGTTCTCTTTGTTTTTAGCCAAGGGAGGGGGCAGCCTTGTGAGGGAGAAGAAGATGGGGAGTGAGTGGTCGCCTGCTTGGAGAGGGAGAGTGGCGGCTCAAACAGGGAAAGAGAGCTTCTCTGTAGGGAAATGGGGAGCCGACTATAATAGCAGAGAGGGGTTCTGGTTTCTCCAAGGGAGGGGTGGCCGAGAGCTGGAATTAGTTTAGGTTTAGGGTTTTTTAGTTTTTGTTCCCCAAAATTGTCTTCACCTCCATGCCTGTAAAATTTTTCTCCCCTTTTCTTTTTACTGTAGCATGGTATTTATAGGAAAAGTTTTGTTAGGTTTTCAAACTAGTCCCTAAACTTTTCCTTTCCTTTTCATTTCCTCTTTTTTTTGTAAATTTCAATTTTGATATATTTTTTTGTATTTTTTTAAACAAGCAATATCAACGTTGACTCAATAAGAAAAATCAGTGATTGTAAAATTATCACGTTAAAAGTTGAAAGCATTCCAAATACCTTTAAAAATTTAAATTCTTCTGAGATGATGTTGAAAATGCTAAAAATGATGCAAATATATCAAAAATGCAAATTTTGGGGTTTTCATTGTTTTTTTCCTTTTTTTGATTTTTTCTGAAAATTTATCAAAAATATGGGTCAAAAATTAGGCAGCAACAGATGCCCCCTCTTTACAATGCTTACGAAGCAAAAATTCCTCAATGTTTTGCATAGTGAGCTTGTAAAGAAAAACAAAAGGTCTTCCTGGCTTACTGAGTGATCCACTCAGCCAAGGACTTTGCTTTTCAAAAGAAAGTGGTCTCATTGTCTTGGGCGACCTGCCCACACATACTCATTGCGGTCTATTTTCAAGGGCGACCTGCCCACACACACTCGCACTGGTCTATTTTCACGGGCGACCTGCCCACGCACACTCATTGTGGTCTATTTTCAGGGGCGACCTGCCCACACATACTCACACTGGTCTATTTTCAGGGGCGACCTGCCCATACATACTCACACTGGTCTATTTTCACGGGCAACCTGCCCTTTTGATTGGGTTAACCTGAGATCCCATCTGGTGATCTCCTTTAACCAGAACTAAATCGGTGTGTAGCTCGGTCAACCTGAAATCCCATCTGGTGATTCCCTTTAACCAAAGCTAAAACTCTGTGTGTGGTTGGGTTAACCTGAGATCCCATCTGGCGATCTTCTTTAACCAGAACCGATACAAAGATGTGTATGTGGTCTCATTATAATGGGTGACCTACCCAAATGAAAGATGATGGTCTCATTATAATGGGTGACCTACCCAAGTGGAAAAAATGATGGTCTCATTGTGATGGGTGACCTACACAAAGAAAGATGGTCTCATTATGATGGGTGACCTACCCAAATGGAAAAAATGATGGTCTCATTATGATGGGTGACCTACCCAAAAGGAAAAAATGATGGAAGATGGTCTCATTGTTATGGGTGACCTACCCAGAAAAAAAATGAAAAACGTCTCATTATAATGGGTGACCTACCCAGGAAAAGATGATGGTCTCATTATGATGGGTGACCTACCCAGGTGAAAGATGACGGTCTCATTATGATGGGTGACCTACCCAGATGAAAAGTGGAAAGTGGTCTCATTGTTATGGGTGACCTACCCAGAAAAATGGTCTCATTATGATGGGTGACCTACCCAAATGCAAGACAAAAGGCGGTCTCATGATAATGGGTGACCTACCCAAATAAAAGATGAAAAGCGGTCTCATTGTAATGGGTGACCTACCCAGATGGAAAGAAAAATGGTCTCATTGTTATGGGTGACCTACCCAGATGCAAAGTAGAAGGTGGTCTCATTATAATGGGCGACCTATCCAAATGAAAAACAAAAAACGGTCTCATTATAATGGGTGACCTACCCAAATAAAAACATGAAGAATGGTCTCATTGTAATGGGTGACCTACCCAGAAAAAGATAATCAAAATGTGAATTGGTTTCGTTGTTATGGGTGACCTACCTAAATGGAAGATGAAAAATGGTCTCATTGTTACGGGTGACCTACCCAGATGGAAAAATGTGACTTACTTGTAAAAAAGACTTGGCTGGAGAAGTCTTGACAAGATAAGGCTGACAAACTTGGCACTTCCTGATGCCAGGGTTGACTTGAAGACTCATCTTGATGACATGGTTGATTTCCTCATTTCTTTGAGATTTTCCTACTGGCAGGGTTCATCTCATTCTTTTCTCGTTCCAGGATCTAAACCGATGATTCTTTGTTATTATCAACTCAATGATTCTTTCTGTCCACAATCTTGCTGGACTTCATTGAGGATTTTCCTGTAAAAAATCAACAAATATGTGCAATACTTTGAGGTTAGATGACATGCATGCATCCTTACCTGATTTGAAATATAGGTTCCCCCCTCTCTGATGCTCCATCGTCATAGGGTGCCTTTGTTTGCATTCCACAGCCTTCTTTGTTCTTTTGATGCATTGGCTCATTCATGTGCTAGCCATCACTTAGTTGTAAATGCAGCGCCTATCTTAGGTTGTCTTCAACGATTACTGCTCTCTCTATTTATTAAGCTTGACAATGCCCCCGAGTGTGGTGTTGCTTAATTCATCATGAAGGATTTTCTCCCCTGGATTCTTTTGAGAATTATCCTCTGATTGGTTATGTGCATCATGCCAACCCCATCAAGATTGTCAACCAGTCATGAACTTGCCTTCAGTTGAAACAATACTTTTCAAGTATATGTTATCATCAACCTTCTTGGAAACTGCCAAGTCATATAGGCATGCATCCCATAGCTTGCCGTAAAAGGCTCATCATTATATGCTCCATATTCTTCTCTATGGATTCCTCTCAGCTTGTCAAATCAGATTGTGAAAAGAAATGTGTTGGCATCATCAATAATGCTCATCACCCATATTCATGCGGTAAAGTGTGCATTTGAGCTTCAAAACAGATGGTCACACAGTCAGTCTTGGTGGGTGCATCTTTCTGACATCCATTCAAATGCAACTGTACGATAACATCTGTCGGGAGTCATAACCATTTTTTCAGGGGGTAAACCCAAATGATGGTATGAAAATGTCCTTCAGGTACATCTTTACTCCCAATTGCTGCCGGGGTTTACAGACTGTTCTTGAACATCATTGCCCTTAACCGCTCTGAGTGCGCTCGTTCACTGATTCATCATTTGATCATCTTTCTTTGCCCCCAGCTGATCTGAATGTTGTTTGTCTTCCTTTTCAGGGTCCACTATATTGCCCCCAAATGGTCAACTTTTCAAGGAGTGATGAAAAGAGTTGATGTCATTTCTATCAGGGATTTTGCAAATTCGATCAATGTTCTGGAATCAAATCTCATCTTTCAAAGATCATGTCTATTCAAGTCTAATTGTTGAAATGAAATTAGAGATATGTTAGTTTTGGAAAAGATCTTTTGAAAATCAAGCTTCTTCAATCAAAGATCCAACATACACTATTCAATGTAGTCATTTGATTGCCTTGTATTTTGAAAACAGAAATGACTTGTTGTAAGATTAAAATGACTTTTTCATGGTTCTTTATGTCAGTTTTAATCTTTGATCTTGGGTATATCTTTTGATGGTCTGCGATGAGGTGACCTTCTGTGAATTTCAAGGAAAACAAAAGGCTCAAGTCAAAACTTGAGGATTCATCAAGAAAGATTGTTCTCTTTTTTTTTTAGCACCAATTTTATCAGCACGCATAATAATCAGTAGCTTGATTCATGAAGTCACGACCCTTATGGAACAACTCTTCAAGTTTTAAGATCGTCATTTATTGGTTCAAATTGCTTACTTGATCAAAAAGGGCTTTTAAAAGCAGGTAATGCAGGCTGTGGCTCATGGCTTATGAAAGAAAGGAAATTCATAGGCTCAAAAGGTGTTTTAAGGTTTCAAAGACCTAGGATCAACATCAACTATTCATCAACTTTCTTTCTCTTGTTGTCATTGTAAAGAAAGTGACATATAACCTTGTTAAATCTCAAATATCAGAATTCTCTTAACATAGGTCATAATGTAAATCCAACTTTTTCTTTGATGAATAATCAATCTAATCTTTTTGAAGACATTGAAGGATTTATCATAGACACACCCAAAAGACATAAAGCTTGATTTTTTGGTGTTGACTTTTGGCATTTGATGTGTCTTTCTTCAATTGAAACTTCCTTTGCCCTTCTTAGGATTGATGGGCATTCTCCTTTCATTTCATTTTTTTTTTTTTGCTTTTACATAGCCTTTCTCAAAGTTTTCTTGGATGCCCTTCACTCCTTGGTTTCTTTTTCTTTTCTTTTTCATTATTGCGCTTCCAATCTTACCCTTCTTTTTATCCATTAATTCTATCATTGTCTTCAAAATATCTCTAATTTGCCCCCAGTGTGGGGTGTCATCCTGGTCAGGGTTTCTTTTTGAAAGAAAATATTTTACCAGGCTCAAAATGGGACTGCAAGGGATAATATTTCAAGAAATGTGAAAGGATAACAAAGATGGCCTTTTCTCATTTAAAGCAAGGTCGGTTAGAACCGTTAAATTTTGACTTCATCCAGTGTAATGATTTGGACTTGTAAGAGTCATGATTCACGAGTCCATAGCTACCGAATCCACTACGTGTCATTATGCATATTGCTAAAACTTAGCTATATGATGTGTGGTTCAGTTTCATGTATGAGTTCAAAATTGTTTGGTCACCTCATGTCATTTTCAAGCATCAAGTTATTTCTCCAATCAAAATACTTTTAATCTTCAGGATTGATTAATCTTAATCGCATGTTGGAGCTTGATCAAAATATTTTGTCAAAATAAACTTTTGAAAGAAACATCTCATGCTTTCAAAACAACAAAAAGACAAAGAAAAGACATGTTTCGTTGAAGGATGACATGTGATCCCAAAACAAAATGCAAAATGGCAAAAAATCCATAACAAAGATGATTGATAGTTTAACCCCTTCTTAGATCAGCTTCTTTGGCAATATCTGTGTTTTGCCAAGCAATTCTGATCACTCGTCATTCTGAGGATGTTCTGGCGACAAAATGATCGATGCCATCATCTCAGCTCGATTCTTGAAACTCTTGCATCTGTTTAACTAAAATGGCTCAGAAACCCACCATGATATTCACATCTCGTTTGAATTATACCACGGTGGTTGCATGCAATTTGTCGAAATGGGTGCAGCAAGTCTGGAATGTAACAGATGCTGGTCGACAAACTCGAGTGGCAGAGAGATGTCAATCTTGGCAAAGGCATTTGAGCAGTTGATGCTACAATGAGATCTGACTGGACCTCATAACTAAGGTTTCCCACCTTCAAAGTCATCCTCTGATTCATCTCTCATCATTGTTCTGGAATCCGTGCTAGAACCTTCAATATGTCCCCCTCTTCATTGTTTGTTCAATTCTTTCGACAACCTTCACAACATTATGTCAATCCTCTAATGTTGTGGTTGTTTGAGGATTGTTGGAAAAACCTTTCAATAGCTAGGTAATCTTGGCAGCGCCCGGAAACTTGCAGCACTATCACTGTCGATATGTGGAATCACGTATTATCTCTATTGGAAGAGAACCTGATGAATCTAAAACTCCTTTGTCTCTTCTTTGATTCCTCACTGACAGTGCAGCAAACAAACACCTGTAGAGGGAGTTGTGCTCTATTGTAGTTTCAGTTTTCTTCTTGTTTTTCTGTCCAGGTCTGTCTTTTCTCCCTACTTTTGTGTTTTCAAGCTAACACTGATGGGATGAAATTATATATGATCTGAAACTACTGCATCCCTTCTTGGATTCCCTACTTGCAGAGCCACAAACAGATTTCTGTAGAGAGAGCTCTGCCACGTTGAAGTTCAATGTCTGCTTTTGTTTTTTCAGGTCGGCATCCAATGCAAGAACCAAGGTCGTCATTAGCTGATGACTAGAGGCATTGCTGCTATTGTTCATGACTAAAAAAGAGAGGTGCAGCTTCAATTGGACGTGGACACGCAGTGTTTCCACAGAAGACTGTGCAAACATTCCCTTTCCATTTGAAGCCCAACACTTGTTCAAGCAGATCTGAGTCTAGCTACTCCATCCTTGATGCTCTGAACTTCCTTTTAACAATGAGCCTCTCCTGACACCTTTCTTTATTATCCATCTTTTTTGTCTAGTGTAGTAAACCTCGGATGGGGGAACCTATTTTTCCTCCTAGCACATGCATGATAAATGTATGAACATGTAATCTATATGATGAATTTGCCCTTCGAGGGGTGACATATGGTCATAACTTTTGCATGATGAAACAAGAATTTTTATTCTTGATCAAACTTTACAATAGAAATTTCTTAAATGATGACCATTATATCCCCCGTAAGTCCTGAATTCAAGATGCTTCAAGAAGGGCTTGCTCAGATGCAAAACAACTATTTACAGAGCATACATCCTAAAGACAGGTTCTAATCTTTTTACGTGAGACAAAGGGTAGGTTTACTACTTGGTCTCTAAAAAGGGTCTCTCGTTGTCCCAGTGATTACCCTCGTAAAGGCAATATGGGGGCCCAATAGGTAATGGGTTGGCATGTGTACCAATTATTACCAGTCTAAGCACTCAACGAAGAGTTGGGGTTTACACAAACTTAAACCTTGACTCAAGTCATAAGGCAAGTTGTTAGTCCCCCACCTAACCTAAAGCTTGTGTGTGCTTTCAAAAATTAAAACATGTGATGCATGAAACAATTCTATAGAATGCATGAATAAAACAAAAATAAAACAAAACAAAACACAAAAAATTTAAACACATCAAAAACACGAAGCTTAGTCCAATAATGTTGAAAACATTACCTTTCCCCAGTGGAGTCACCATTCTGTCGCACGTCACCCGCGCGGCGATTCGGTGATTTTTCATTCTGTTTCCTTGATTGGTTCTTGGGAGTCGCCACCTAGTATTTAATGAAGGGTTACTAGGAAACCCAGATTTATTGGTCGTTGTCAAAGATTCGAGGGTAAGGGACTGGTTGTGGCTAGGGAAGGTATTAGCACCCCTAGCGCACCCTACCTAAGGTAAGCTGCTTTTCGATTTAATGTGATTTGAAAATTTGAAATATTAATTAGATTCTAAGGTTTTAATAAATCAGTTATTAAATCCCCGAATATGTGTAGAAACATGTTCTTACACTTTCATGGAAAATATAACATGATTTTATTTGT
>Ga0325414_1001092_pt1 | contig 25195 bp, 17 predicted proteins | sample PopdelMetagenome_8_FD_206183 | JGI IMG/M metagenome (GOLD analysis project Ga0325414, IMG submission 206183) | Populus deltoides microbial communities from Bellville, Georgia, United States - Leaf-PdKOR-R3 | ecosystem: Host-associated > Plants > Phyllosphere > Phylloplane/Leaf | place: USA... | reverse complement strand
TATCTAAAAACGTTGTCCATAATAAACTTCTCCAGTAATTAACTGCCATTTATGAGTTTGCACTTTCGTCTACCCACCCACCTCGGGCTCACATTCTCCAAGTGCTGGTTGGCAGGGAGAAACCAGTGCTTGAATCGTCCGCTACTTGAGATACCTGGAAACCAATTTGCGGGAGAAGTTGCTTTAGTGGATGCATCCTGTTAGAGGCCACTTGCTTTGGGTTCCGATTTTGATTTAATTATGGGCCTAGCGGATGATGTTATAGTCTAAATTTACTGGACAAGCTCTTGCACTGCGACAAAAAGATGCTTTGTCGACTTAATCTAGTTCGTTCAGGTTTACATAGCCCAAATAGAAAGGAAGTTTCTTTTTCATTAATGCTTTTGATTTGTTATTTTATATTCGGTATAACTCTTCATTCTATTAAATTTTTTGATCCTTCTCATCATTGTTTTGAGAGAGTTCGTTTATAAATTCTAGTTGTTGTTTATTCTCATTTGTGTTTCCAAAAATAAGATATTTAATAGACTTGAGAAAAAAAAAATTACTACAATCAACTACAAGCTCTTAAATGGCAGACACTAATTTTTTCAATGCTAGAGGATTTATCCTTCACTCATTCACATTGTAAGTTGATTTTTTTATATACTCATTCACATATATTTATATATCTATGTAGAAACCAGATAATTGCACGGTAACAAGTTAACCAAGTGACTTGCTATATATAAAATACAAACTTCAAAAGAAAATTATTGTTATTTTTTCCACAAAAACTTAAACTTGAGATTTAAATATACGCACACACTTGTATAAGTAAAATTAGGGGTGTTTAAAAAAACCAATAAACCGAGTAAACCAATAAAACCGATAAAACCGATAAAAAATTAATCAAAAAATAAAACCGATTAAACCGATTAGATTATGTAGAAAAAACCCTGGTTCGATTTGGTTTTCGGTTTTGTAGTGCAGAAAACGGGTTAACCGAACCGGACCAGTTCAAAAAAGGGTCCCTAGGCTAGGCTAGTATAAATAGAAAAAGTTGCGTCGCGCCTCTCTCTTCTCGCCAGTTTACTCTCCGCTAACCCTAAACCTTTCAATTTCAATTTTCAAACAATCTCTCCTCTCACTACTCAGAGCCACCCCGCTGTCCCCCTCGCCCCCCGCCCTCTCCGGCCTCCGCTAAGGCCGCCCTCGTACCAGAGCACCTGCAACCCGTCCCCTCTCGCCTCTCCCTCTCCACTCTCCTTAGACTAAGAAAACATAAACACAGATCGACCATCGACGTTTTCTCAGTCTCAACTGGACCAAAATAGTCTGTGTTTCCATCAGACCGATGTTTCCTCAACCTCTCAAAACCAGAGAGTTTTAATTTTTTTTCTCATTTCTAATTAATTAATTTGGTTAAGGTTATTTTTATTTTTAATACAATTAAGTTATTGTTTATACGTTTCTTCCTCAGTCTCCACTGGATCAATAGTACTGTCGGTGACTTCATGTTTCCATCAGACCGACGTTTCCTGATTTCCTCAACCTCTCAAAACCAGTGAGTTTTAATTTTTTTTCTCCTTTCTAATTAATTCATACAGTTAAGTTTATTATTATTTTTAATCAATTTTGTTGGGTGATGAATTTTGGTTTAGGTTTAAATTAGAATTTAGAGCTATTTGGATGATTAAAGCGATTCAGTTTAGGATTATGATTATTTTTAATCAAAATTGTCGTTCTTACTTCTTACAATTGTTTGCGGTTTAGGATTAGAGATGTTTTGTACATGTAATTTTAGAATCTTACATGTAATTTTACAGTTTATTTTGCTATTTTGTAAATGTAATTTCAATATCTGCTACTGTAAACTTGTGTTGATTCTGTTGCTGTTGCTGTGTTGATTTTGTTGCTTTGTTAGTTGATTACTAAAAATAGATGAATTGTTGATTTTGTTGTTGTGTTGGTTGATTTATAAGGTCATACGAAGTAGTTTGATTAAAATCATGTTTATAAGCATGTGTTGATTGACTTGATTCTGCAAATTAGTTTTGTTTTGATGGGTTTTTTTTATTCGGTTTTGTTTTGTCATTTTGTAAAATGTATTCATTATTCTGTTTTGGATATCTTGATTAGCATTTTGTATTCATTAAAATCATGTTATTCTTGTATTCATTGTTCTGTTACTTCTGTAATTATTTTTCCTCTATTGATAGATTTTCTAAGCTTGTTTTGGCACATTTTCTAAGCTTGTTTTCACATGTTACTTCTGTAATATTTGTTTCATTTTAATTTTTAAACATGAATTTAATCTTTATGTTTATTAAGTGCTGAAAAGAATTGTGCAAGTGATAATGAACATATTTGCATTTGGTAATTACAAATGGAAAACCTTCAAAATCAAAATGCTTCATCCACTAGCACTACCCCAACATCAACCAATGCCCCAGCTTCAAACACTAACCCAACATCAACTACTGCAGTATCCACCATGGAAAATAAAGGTAAACAACTTCAAGTCTTTGCATCTAGAAAAAGAAATGTTGATGATAAAAAAAAAGTCACAAATTTGGGATCATTTTATAAAACTTTATGGTGATCCTACAACCCCTAGAGCTGAATGTAATTATTGTGGAAAGGATTATACATGTCATACTATTATTAATGGGATAAGTAATATGTGAAGTCATTTGAAAGTATGCAAAAAGTTTTCTTTTGTGGTTGATATATAAGAAACAAAAAATTTTGATATTAGAACCTAATAAAGTAGGGGATGAACTAGGAGATCGAAGTGTGGGAACTCTTAAGGCAATAGGTTATGATTATGATGAATGTAGAAAGGCACTAGTGAAAATGGTTAAATTGATGAGTTGCCTTTTAATTTTATGGAGGGTAAGGGATTTAGATTATTTTCTAGGACCTTGTAGCCTAGATTTGACATTCCTTCTTGTTTCACTGTTATGAGAGATTGTTTGAAACTTTATGTTGAGGAGAAGGAAAGATTAAAGAGAGATCTTAAGGGTTAACGATTATGGTTAACAACAGATAAATGGACATCAATCCAAAATATTAACTATATGTCCTTAACGGCTCATTGGATTGATAATGAATGGAATTTGCATAAAAAATTCTGAATTTTTGTTAAGTTTCCAATCATATGGGTGAGACAATTGGTCAAGTTATTGAGAATTGTTTGTTAGATTGGGGGATTGATAAACTTTTAACTGTTACAGTAGACAATGCAAGCTCTAATAGTGTTACTATTTCATATTTAAAGAATGTGATGAAGATTGGCCAACTAATATATTGTCAAATGAACATTTGCATGTTAAATGTTGTGCACACATTGTAAATCTAATTATATGTAATGGTTTGAAAGAGATGAATGTTTCGGTTGTTAAGATTTGAAATGTAATTAGGTTTGTGAGATCTTCACCCTCTAGGCTACTTACATTTAAGAAGTGTGCAGAAAAGTTGCATATCAAGTGTAAGAAATCATTGTGTTTGGATGTTGCAACTCGATGGAATTCAACTTATCTTATGTTAGAAGCTGCTGAAAAGTTTGAAAAGGTGTTTGTAAGGTTAGGTCAAAGTGAACCTAGGTATGTGAGTTACTTTTTGAAAGTTGATTCAAAGGGGAATAAAAAAAACATAGGGCCACCTAGTTTCGAGGATTGAGAAAATGCTAGAACTTTACTGAAGTTTTTAAAGATCTTTTACATGGTTACATTGAAATTTTTTGGCTCATTGCATGTTACATCAAATTCTTTCTTCAATGAATTGATTTACATGCATACAAACTTGTTGCAATTGTGTAAAAGTAGAGATAATCTTTTGAGTGGAATGTCGATGAACATGATGAGTAAGTTTGAGAAGTATTGGGGTTATGGAGCAAATCAGAATTTTTTATTATATGTGGCTAATGTTTTGGATCCACGTCTTAAGTTGAAATATGTGAAATTTTATTTTGGTGAGTTGTATGATTATGACAAAGCACAATTGCTAACAAAAAAAGTGAGAGATAATTTGGTGAGTTTGTATGAGTTTTATTTGTAAGCTGATGAAGTGGTGGATAATAATAGGCATAAACAAGATGTTAATGATGCTATTGATGACATGGAGGTAGATGTTAACACTTTAGCTCGGTTCAAAAGGCACTTACTGGAGGAAGATAGTGTGGAAAATAGAAATGAGGTTGAGAGGTATTTGGTTGATGGTTGTGAGGATCCTAATGATGATAAATTAGATATTTTGAGTTGGTGGAAGATTAATGCTTCAAAATATTAGATACTTTCGAAAGTTGCACAACATGTTCTGGCTATTTCTATATCCACAATGGCTTCCGAATAAGCCTTTAGCACAGGTGGTTGTATACTCGATCAATTTTGAAGTTCTCTATCTCCAGCAACAGTTTAAACACTTATTTGTTGTCAAAATTGGTTGCATCATGGTCAAATTCCAACTGATAATACAACCTTAATGAATGATTTTGAAACCTACGAAAACCATGAATCAGGTAATGTTTCTTAAAAACTTACACCTTTTATTTTATGATTTATTCATTAACGCATTTTTATTCTAACATGTTTAATATTTTATTTTGTAGAATTTGGTGGAAAGTAGCATTTAGCAACGAATGATAATTAGTTCACAAATTGTGATGCATTTATTGAAAACATATGGTATAAATATCTTTTTTTATTTTTATATCTTCTGATTTAATTTATCATGTTATAATTCTAGATTATGAATTTCAGGGATCAAAGTGTAATGCTCTTGAAGTGCTTTTTTATTAAGACGATATGCACATGAAAATTTATTTTTTGTGTCTTGGAGTGTTGTATGATAATGTTATTTGTTGTTTTTTCGTTAAGCCCTTTGAAGGCAATGATTTGTAATTTGGATTTTAACTTATTGGTGTGTGATTGTGAGTGTGTGTTATTTATTTAAACTTTTCGGAAGTAGAAAAATATTAGCAAGTTAAAAAATATATTGAACACAAGATTGACATTAATAATTTCATATAAATGTATATTCAATGGCCAAAAAATTTAATAAACATAAGATTGATAATAATAATTTAATACAATTGAATATTTAGGGGTTAAAAAATTAAATATATTTGAAATCTTCAAAGAAAATGAGACAATATCAACATTAATTGTAAGCCCAATAGAAATCCATTAGAAGCCCATTAAAAAGCCCGAAATAAGCTTATAGGTTTGTCTGGTTTTTTGGATAAAAAACCGGACCGAAACCAGACCGGAAATGATCCAGTAGGCCGGTTTGGGCCGGTTCCAGTTCGGTTTCGGGTCTTTTTTTTCCGGTTTGGCTGTTTTTTTAGGGTGAAAACTAAACCGAATCGAAAATGATCACCCCTAAGTAAAATGGGTATTGTAAACTATCTAGTAGGTGGCCTCGTGATAAGAGTTTACGACTAAAGGGTTTGCTCCCCTTGTGGTCTCAAGTTCGAGCAATGTGGTTGCTAATATGATGGCCACTGGAGACTTACATGGTCGTTAACTTCAGGGCTCGTGGGATTAGTCGAGGTGCACGCAAATTAGCTCGAACACCCACATTAATAAAAAAAAAAAAAAGGAAGGGGTATTGTAAGAACATAAATAGTGTTTTACAGTAACATTCATTCCAGATCTCAAGTAGCATTGCTAGGCCTATTTGAAAACAACATAAAGAATTGTAATAGAAATAGAACATCAAAATGACGGGGAAAACATGTTGATGAGGCAAATACACAAATCGTAGAGCCATTAGTTTGAGCAGAAAGGAGAACGAAAATCCACACATTAAACAATATGCACACAAATGAGTAATATTATGCCCTTGTTTTTGAAGGTTCAGACACTTGAAAAGAAACACAAATGGGCAAGCAAACATACGCCCTTATTTCTTGAGGTTCGCACAAATAATGACTAAAGACGCAGCATGACATGCATGGTTAAACAACACACATAGAAAGAGAAATCAATATCCTTCTTTTAGAAGTTCTATAAAATTACAATACAAAGCCAAAGCCAAATTGTTTGCCATTGCCAATGAAACAGTTGAAATCACTTCCACAAATTAAAAAACATTCGCAGCACCAACCAACCAACCTGATGCAAACATGAAGAACAATTATTAGCCATATTACCTGTATGCCTGGATATTGCATATGTTGATTTAATTTAACCATTTAAAGATAATTAATTGCAGCTATTTTACCTGCAAGAATGAATTGTTAGCATGTTTTTCAAATTCCAATGCCAAACTTATCTTCTGACTTGATTATCATGACCACCTCCATCCTCGTCTTTTTCCTCTTCCACCTTTTCCTCTTCCTCTTCCTCTTCCTCCTCCCATTCATCTTCCTCTTCCACCTTTTCCTCTTCGTCTTCCTCCTCCCATTCATCTTCCTCTTCCACCTTTTCCTCTTCCTCTTCCTCTTCCTCCTCCCATTCCTCTTCCTCTTCCACCTTTTCCTCTTCCTCTTCCTCTTCCTCTCCCTCTCCCTCCTCCCATTCCTCTTCCTCTTCCACCTTTTCCTCTTCCTCTTCCTCTTCCTCCTCCCATTCCTCTTCCTCTTCCACCTTTTCCTCTTCCTCTTCCTTTTCCACTTTTTCCTCTTCCCGCCACCCATTATTTCGGGTCCACATTCTACAAGTGGTGGTTGGCACGGAGCAACCAGTGCTTGAATCCTGGACTGCTTGAGATACCTGCAAAACCAATTCAAGCAAGTCATACACATTCTAACTTATAAGTTTTATTATTGAGTGAAACAAGAAACAAAAACACTAAAAGAAAGGCAAGAAATCAGGTCCAATAAGCAGCACCTCTGATTGAGCCCGCATGGAACCATTTGATGTAGTACCAAATTTTGTGGTCAATTTTGGACATTGATGCACCTTCAACGTCTCCAAATGAGGGAATAAGAAATCATAACATCCAAGACTAAAGCAGACAATACTCGGTAATTGTTCTAGAGACAGCTCTTGCAGATCAGGGAGTACTATCTCCTTCTCAACATTGATAGGTGAAGCATGATCATCCTGTCCAAATACTCCCAATATTTGAGAGGATTCTCTTACTTCAAGTTTTATGAGCTTTTTGAGACTTGAAGCCATGGCTACTGGGAAGAGACTCTTCAACTTGTTGCATCCTCTGATCTCAAGTCGACACAAATTAGAAAAGCATGAAGATTGAAGATCACTCCCAGACAATATCTGATCCTTTTCATCATCATTACCCTTAGCAATTATTTGCTCCAATTCCTCACAAGTTGATATCTCTAGAACTTTCAGTTGAACTAGACTAGTAATCATGACGTTTGTGCATACATGTGTTAGTCTTTTACAATTCCTCACCACCAAAGAAGTCAAATGGCTTAGCACAAGACCTTTCCATATACACCTCATGTCAGGCACAGGCAGGGAGTATAAATGTAATGTTTCCAAACTTGTTAACCCCTGCATCAAAAGAAAACAAGGGTCCAAATTTGTTAGATATAATTCCTATTAACTTTTGTGCACTTTTTGTGCACTTTGTAGCTATTATATAATGTTTCCAAACTTTTGTGCACTTTGTAACTATTAAAAAAAAAATTATAACATTAACCAAAAAAAAAATACAAAAGAAAATAATTTTAACTACAAAATGCTTTATTGTTGATCATTTTAATTATTTTTTTCACACGAAAAGGTGAAAAAAATGTAAAGAAAAAACATGAAAAATATATAATAAATAACAAGTTTTTTAAACTAAATACAGATTTTTTATTAACCTTTTGAACTGTTTTTAATTTTTGTCATAAGTTGCAGCACTGAAACAAACAACTCAGTATTCTTAAATGGAGCTTTACCGTCCTATCCAAACACTTCCACTAATTGATGGAAAAGCCTCAATTTCACTCAAATTAGGAAAGCATAATGATGATTGAAAATATAAGTATTGACAATTAAATTCAGTTTTAGAAATTTGGAGGAAGAAAGAAGAAATTATTACAGTTTATTAAAGTTGACAATTTAAATCAGAAACGAAAAAAGATTATGGAGAAATATAAAGGACGTACTTGGAGCTGTGACAACAAATTACCCAATTCTTCGTGGCCATGAATGGTTAACGCTTGCAAAGAAGGCAACTGGGCAGCAGAATTCTTTGGACCAAAAAAACTGCAATTTGAAAGAATCAATTTTCTTAGCTGAGGGAAGTTGATGATGCCATCTCTGGTGAGTGCATCTCCTTCTCCACTGTAAAATATTTGCTTTAAATTGTGAGCTAATGTAATCTTCATCTGTTCGAGGTTCAGAAGACTTGGAGACACGGAGACAGGGAAGACATTTTCCAGTTTATCACAGCCACTTATAGAAAGAGTTTTTAATTTTGGGAAGCCAAGAGAGTTTGGAATTATTTCCCTTTCGCCATCCTGTTCTTTGATAAGACTCTTCAATTCATCGCATTGTTCTATCTGTAGTGTTTCCAGATGAATAAGACTTTGAGCGAGGGACGGTGTGAAGATAAATGTCAGTGTGTCAAGAGACAACAACTCCAGATGAATAAGACTTTGGAGGCTGACATGTCTGGTGGGCCCCTTCCATATACATTTGAGCTCAGGTAACCATTGCAGATGTAACTTTGTTAAAGATGACAGCAGCCGCAGCTCCTTCTCCTCGTTAATTCCTTCATCAGCCTCCCCCAATTCAAATACGTCTTCCAATGATTCGCATTCATTAATTTCCACACTTATTAGATTTTTCAAAGCTTGCCGCCATTTTGCTTGAAACAGAGTGCGAATATCCCCACATGCAGTCACTTGTACATGTTCTAATCTTTGTAAGAAGTCCTTTTGCGACCCATGGCCATGGATGGTCATCTGATCAGAGGACAATACTATATTTTTTAAACCCTCAATGTTGCTAAAACCAATTTGAGACACAGTAGGAAACAACTGCTCAAATGTCTTTGCTTTGAAGGATGTGGCGCTGATATCACCCAAATATAACCTTGTCGAGGTTGGGTATTCTTTATCGAGTGAATACCAATCCCCTAATAGTATATCATATTTGAGCAGCCTGGGAAAAACAAAATCTCTGGGAATGCATTCAACCTTCGGTATCATCAATGATAATACAGCTAAATGAGACAGCGAATTGAGTTCTGTTAGGCTCGCATTCATTCCTTCTGTGCTGTCACATCCAACAACATCCCATCCCTTGAAGCTCTCATCCCCGATCAACAGTTCTTCTAACTTCTTCAACCTTCCAATCAAATTCACAGGAATCCTTCTTAGCAATTCACAACCTGTCACATCCAACAACCTCAACTCCTTGAGCTCCCCCATTTCACTAGGTAATTCTTCAACGGAAGAGAACCTTATAAAACCAAGAATCTTAAGTCTTTGCAGCTTTCTCAACCAAATGAGGCCCTTGCATTTACACCTGATCAACAACAACGATTGAAGGTTCGTTGAGAATTCAAGTGATTGCAATGACAAACACCCTCCATCAAGAGACAAAACTTCAATTGCTTTCATCCCTTCAAAAAACCTCTCTGGAACATTCAAACCATCATCCAGTCCTAACAATAGAACTTTGAGCTGTGGACACACCAATCCTTCATGAAGTTCTGTGAGTTTATTGCCCATTAAGGAAATTACTGTACAACCTTCAAAGCTTTTATTGCTCATTGGCCACTCCTCCAACCCAATGCCAGCCTTTACCATGAATCCGTATTTTTCTGATGATGCTATCTGAATAGCAACATCACGAACCAAGTCATGCATTTTCACATATTCTTCACTTTTAGTTCCTAACAGCATACAACAAGCTTTGAGGTTTTTGATTGCCACATAAACTCGTTCCCTTGCATCTTCAATGGACTCCACATCTTGATGTAAGCCATAGCCAACTGCGTATCTCGTCAAGTACTCAATTGGAATGTTGTAATCTTCTGGAAATAAACAGCATAGCAAGAAACATAACTTGGTTTTCTCGTGCTTCAAATAATCATAACTCAACTTAAGACATGCATATGCATTTTTTTGTTCATCAATTTGTTCCATGTGTAAACATTGAGAGTTTTTGAGCTCTTTAAACGCTACTTCCCACTCAACAGCAGATTTATCTCTTAGAGCCCTTCCCACTGTCACAAGTGCTATAGGCAATCCTTTACATTCTCTCGCAACCTTCTTTGCCACTGTGTTCAAGGTAGAGTCCTCATCATGTAAACCTGCATTGATTTTGAATAAAGCCCATGCTTCATTTTCAGATAAGAGACTTAACAACACTATTGGCTGGCACTCCATATAAGAACATATATCCTTAAGACGTGTTGTTAGAAGAATTTTACAACCCCTGTGAGCATCACCAAATGGGATCCCTATCTCTTCCATGTTAATAACTTTCCAGACATCATCTAGGATTATAAGCATCTTCTTTCCCTGCAGTCTCTGCCATAATCGATCTGCTCTCCCTTTTTTACTTTTCTCGTCAAAACGCAGACCTAAACTATCTGCCATTTGATCCTGAATGTCTGTGACATTGGGATTCTGGGACACCGTGGCTATCAAAACTTCATCAAAAAGATGCAACTCTTTTGCTCTCCTGCCTACTTCTTTCACTAGGGTGGTTTTACCCACCCCTCCCATGCCGTACAGTCCGATCATGTCAATACTGTCATCTTTGAGAGCTTCCATAATTTGTTCAAAAGCTTTTTTTGACGATTCTGAGGGTGTGAATCCCTTTGATGGAAGAAATTCTATGTCTTGAAGAGGTGCTTTGTGGGACACTGTTGGAAACTTTTTGCTATTTTCTTCAAGGTTTCTCAAAGTCTCCGTCTTCTTTGCCAGTGCCTTGCTTAACTTGAATTGTCGTATCCAATTTGGACACCAAGTAAAGCATTTGCCATTTTTTCCTGTTTCATTTTCCAATGGATTCACACCTTTAATTTCGTTGTTTGCATCCTCCAACCATTTGTTGACATCTTTCTCAATTTCTTCAGCATTTCTTTCAGCAACTTCGACAGCCTTTTGCAAACGATCTAGTGTCAAAGCCAGGTTCTTCTTTTGTTCATTGAATTCTTGAACAAAATTGTTGAAACAGAACATGTAACGAAATTGCCTTATTGTTGGTTCCACCAAGAGTTCTGCTATCTTAGATACAATGGATTCACCAACACTTTCGATAGCCATTTTCCACCAGTCTGAAAATCAGAGAAATAAGGATACCGACTATGAGAGTGAGACATTACAAGTAAAATAGGAATCAAAAGTTAAGATATAGAATATTAATATATCTTAGTTCTATTTCACTGGTTGTATTCATGGATTCTTAGGAAAAAAGATGTTTAGAAAAGAAAATTATAAAGTTGTGATAATTATAAGGTTCTTATTATATCAGGACATTGTTCATAGTGCTCCTAGTTAATACTTTATTAATACTAGAAATTAATCAAAGTTATTGAGGTGGATACATATTTTATTTTTTTCTTTATAAAATGAAGCAATTGTTTCATAAGGTTAAGGTGTAAAGGATACCTAAAATTAATATGTAGGTGTTTATTTAATGAAAAACACACTAAATTGAGTTGTAAGAGGACTGTAAAGAGAATTTATTCTTGAAAGGAATGGTGAGAGGAAAATAGAATTTGAAGAAGTTCAAGAACCATAAACTAACATTCAATTAGAACCTGAGCTCGAATATATAGCACTAGATACTCAACTTAAAGATCAAGAAACACAATAATTCCATAGATCTAATAAGAGATGTCATACACCAATGGAATATGAATTTTTCATAGAAGTTAAAAAAGATGAGTTGCTCATACTTAATGAGGCTACCAATTACATGAAAGCCAATATCTAATATTAATTCCATGAAACGACTCAAGGATATAAAATTCTAAATAGATTAAATATAATTTGGTTGATTAACCTAAAGGAGTAAAATTCATTGGATGTACGTAGATCTTTAAGAAATAGATTAGTATTAATGGCAATGTATAGATGCGTAAAGCCATACTAGTTGCCAATGGTTACAAGAAAAGACAAGAATTGGCTTTGATGAAACCTTCTTGCTGGTAGCTATGTAAAACCTTTTTGTTATAGCTACATGCTAATATTAAGAATTCTAGCAAATAGATGTCAAAAATGCATTCTTATAGAGGAATATTCATAAAGATATGTATATTACAGTACTACCAAAAGGTTTTAAATCTAAATAATTTTCCAAAAAAATATGCAAGCTGTAAAAATTCATTTATAGACTTAAACAAGATTTGTTGGCACTAATAATATACTTCGTTGAGAATAAATTTAATTATGTTTCATATGAATATCACATTAATAAGCATGAAGAATTTCATGAAAAATCAATCAAAAAGCCAAAGAAGGAAGCAAAGTGAAGACTTAGTTTAAGTATTCATTTTAGTTCTTAATTTGTAAATCTTTATATCTTACTTGATGGTATAATTAAAATGAACTCACACACATCACTCTGCATACATTAAAGGATTGATATATCAAATGATCTAAGATAGATGGTTCTAAGAATTCACCTAGATTAAAATGGTTGAATATGGAATTCTACATGAGCTGGATGACCGTTTATTCATCAGTGATAAACAATTGGAAATTCTGCATTAATTAGACGACTGCTTGTTCATTAGTGATGAACACTTAGGAATTCTAAAAGAATCGGTTGATTGATTGGCTTGACCATTCTGAACTAGTCGACCGTTTTACTCATTAGTTGGCTTCCAATAACTAGTTTATATAACTTGTCTAATTGTAAAATTAGAAATGAATTCCAAACACATATGGTAAAAAAATCTACTCCACGATCAAAATAACAATAAGATTATCAATATTTGATCATACTCTAACTAGTGCTTTTAAACTATCATATTATAACACAAAGAGTATATATTTTCATTCTCACTACACTTAGATACTTTTAAATCCTATAAGTTCTACTTAGTGAGTTATAAAGATATCAGAACTTCATTTGTATCATCCACTATATTGAAAGAATTTGTTGTAAAAAAAATCATACTAGTAAAACCATGAGAGTTAAGTAAAAACTCTTGGTATTAGTGAAGGAATATCATCAAAGTAAAATCTTGAAGAGGGTACATCTTCAAGTGAGAAAAATCTTGAAGAAGGGTTTTAAGTGGTGTAAAAGGCTTGGTGTGGATTCATCAGGTGGCTATTGTACTCCTGAACTTAGACTAATAAAAAAAAATATAATACTCAAGTACGATTTGATATTTGAGGTATGAATATAGCAAGTTTGCAAATTCTCTCTCTTAACTCTTTACTTTAAGTACTTTAATTATATTGTTGATTATTATGTTTACTTGAAATAATTTGCATTATTTGATATTATTAGTTGTCTTAATCCTGGAACAACAATTGATATCAGAGTTTAGTTCTCATATATAAGTTTACTTAGACTTTGAGTAGAATAATAACCACTAGTTATAATCTTCAAAATAAATGATCATCTACATCTAGAGTATCTTTTATTAATGGTAATGATTATGCATATTGAAAATGTAAGGCCCAAACTTTTGGCCTAAGCCTAAGTCAGCCCAAACTCAGCCTAAGTCAACCTAGAAAAGGTTGTAAGAGAATTATTTTTCGCTTTTTTTGTGGTTGTTGTGACCCTACCCTCATCAAACTAATGATTTATTTTGGGGATCTGCATAATTGAAGACTATCATATTAGGATTCTTAAAATCCTGATCAATTGATCAAAGAGTTGGTCTAGACCAACTGACTGATTGGCCTATGATAGTAGTCAACCGGTTGGTATCTAGTTGACCAGTTGGCCTAACAGTAGGTTTTTATCGAGTTTGTTGGGTTCGATCAATTTAGATTATGTACGGATTCGATCAAGTGAAACAGTTCAATGTTATATTTATGTTTTGGTCTTTAAGCTTAGAGTTTTTAATCTTTTATGATACTTTGTGTTGTTACTCATTTTTGAGCCCCACGAGCTGGAGATGGTGTGTATCCCTCTTGAAGCGAATGCAGGAGTTTAGCTCATGGTTGCTGGAAGATTGACAAAAAAACAGAGAATAAAGAAATGTTTTTCTAACCATGTTTCGACTGTTTTCTGCTCTCTTTATCCTCCCTCTTTGCCAAAATATTTAAGATTCTTAGGCTAATTAGGAGTCTTCATAATGATAAATTCATTCCTTCTTTATCTGGTCTTTAAGGTTAGATAAATCCTTTAGAATTTGTACTGAAAATTGATTCTACTGCTATCAAAATTCTGTTGTAAACTAATTCTGTTTCAGCTTTGACCTTCATTCTGACTTGGTTTTGTGCAATATCCGACCATCCTAGCTATATTATTTCATTCATGACATGTTAAAGAATTGATTTGCATCTTTATTGGGTCCTAGGGATCACTGTTTTTATGTCAGACTCTCAGTTATATTGGGATGCTCGGCATTGTCAGTTTCCGAATCAAATCAGGAGACCCATTTTGACTAGTCAATTTGCGGCCAGATTCTGTTCTTCAGAATGATTTTATCTAAATTTAAATCCTTCATTAAAGTTGTATTCCTCTACGTGTAAATGAATTTGGGATTTTGAATCACCTGATTTACATATTAGAAGCTCAAGATATTCTCATTTGAATATCTAGTGTGAAAGTAGAGAATCTTGTTGTGAGAAGGATTTTTTGGCCCGAGTTTGCAGGGACACAATTGCAAGATACTTAAAGTTTGAAGGCCAATTGCGAGCCAATTTGAAGGACTTTTTTTTTTTTTACCAAAGACTAAATTGAAAAGGTGCTAAAATAAGGGAGTTGATTAAAGATGAAATTAGAAGAAACTCTGCCGGATTTGAAGAAATTGAAGAACGGGGATTAGATCAGAAAATGAAAATTAGCCATGCAACTGTCTTTTTTTTTTTGTTACATTGATGTTTCTTTATTTGTTTTTGCCTTTCGGTTCAAAAAACAAAACGACATCATCCATCTCTTAGACATAACTCACGTTTTGCTCTCGTTTTCAAACAAAGACGACGTCGTGCAACCTTGGTCTTGACACAACAGCACAGCCTCGTCATGGAAATATAATTAACATAGCACTTTTCATTTGTATTTTGAGAACAATACCTCCTCGTCTGCAACTGCAACCATTCCTACTAGCTTTTGAATTCACTCGTCCTTGCATCCTCCGCAACCTGGTGTGTACCACATAACTCCCCCTGTCATGCTATGGTTTTAGCCGCCAGTCACGATTTCGCAAGGGAAACCGTTCTACACCTCCTCTGTGCCAGCTGCGGAATGACATAAAGAGAGGAACCTCGCCATTATCTAATGGCTGGGATTTTATCCCTAACACAGACGGCTAGGATGAGAGTGTTAATGTGGAGAATAATTACTGGAATCACAAAATAGGAATCACAGAATATTTTAGTTTCCTATTTTGCTTTATTTGATTGTAAATCACCCAAGATTATATCCTAGATTAGTGTAATAAGTCGTTTCCTAAACAGAGTTGTGTGTGTGTGTGTGTTTGTATAAGCCTCCTCTACTGACCTAGATGGAGGAGAAAAGGAAAAACAGAAAAGAGAGGAAGAAAAAGAGAGAGGAGAGGAAAAAACACAGAGAACAGAGGAGAACTGGGGAGCTAAAAAAACATGAGAAGAAGAGAAAAAAGAAATAGAGAGGGTTGGACGCAAAAGAAAATGGATACAAAGTTAGGAACAAAAAAACACACAGACATGGAGGAGGCATATAAGAATACCAAAAAAAAGACAGAAAAACCAGTAGAGAGAGGGACGAAGACACAGAGATAAAACTCAGGAGATGAACATTGATAGAGAATAGAGGGGAAAAGGCTAAAACAGACTAAAGCGTTGATAGACCAACTAGCACGCCTTCTACATCGCCTTCGTCCCTTCATTTCAGCCTCCAGGTTTGTTCTCCTCGTCTCTGTGCATGCATTTTCATTTGTGTTTTACTATTCAAGTGAATTATAATTCACTTGAACAGTAACTAAGCATGCACGTGTGAGTTTCCTCACGCGTGCCTCTTGTTTGCTCAACCGGGTCTGGCGTATTTATTTTAAGGTCTGTATTTTGATGTTGTAAAAATACAACTATGGTATTAAGATAAAAATTATGTTCTTGCATTTTGGATTTTACAACATGTTTGTAAATTCCAAAGAGTATTGACCAATATTCAAAAAATATAAAAATCTTATTTTTGGGGAATTCGTCTTTATTCACTATTAATATTTGGATAAAGAACCCCCAAAGGGGTTAATATCCAACGTATTATTGGGAATAATTTATTATTATTCACTGTTAATATTTGGATAAAAAAACCCCAAGTGGTTAATATCCAGAATATTTTTTATAGGAATAATAAGTCATTATCCTTTAATAATATAAGGGTAAAGAAACCTATGGAAGGTAAATGTCCAAAATATTGTTGAGAGTAATACAACTTGTTTATGTTTAACATAAGGGTAGATTTATGCCCAAAAATGTTATTTAGAACAATTTAATTACACATCCTTGAAAGAAGCCTCAATTATAATTGGGGACATTTCAATTTTTGATTCCATGGTTTATGAGCCGTGAAATTGTGAAATACTAAGGCAAAAAAGGGCTTCTAAAGCGCTCTGAATTTTCTTAGATTTCTAATTTAGTAGTTTTTCTTCTTCTCTTTCTCCTTGTGATAACAAGTCGAGAACACTTGAAATACCAAGGGAAAAGTGAGCTTTTAAGCATATTGAATCTTCTTGTATTTCTATTTTAGTTGTCTCCTAATCCACGAGTTGCTAAAGACTCATGAGATTAACATGGAATAACAAGAACAAGAGGAAAAGTCAAAAAAAAATTCATCATTTAAAATCATTCACCATATTGAGGGTAATGATGATGATGATAACCAAGAAAGCATTAAAGAGGATATTGCCTTAATTACAAGGCAATTATGAGCTTTCTAAGGAAGAAACAAGGAGATAAAAGATTCTTAAATTTAAAGAAAGATGGGGAATAAGGAAAAGTCTAGCAAAGAACTTCTAAGGTGTTTTAAATGCAACAAGACAGGACACATCAAAGTAGATTGTCCACTTCTTCAATACAAGATGAGAAATCATCATCATAATAAGGCAATGACAACTACTAGGAGTGACAATTCTGACTCAAGTTTAAATGATGAAGAAAAGCATGTGGCAAACATATGCTTCATGGCTATCGAAAATGAAAATGAGGTACAATCTTTGGATGATGAATCTAACCCTAACTATAATGAGTTGCATGATACTCTTGAATCTTTATATGATGAATTTAAAAAATTAGGTTTAAAATATAGTTTATTGAAAAAGAATTATGCATGCTTATTTGTAGAAAAGAAACTCTAGAAAATAAAACTTGTATTGTTATTGATGAAAATAAAAAGGTTAATCAACTTGAAAAAGAAAATAAATCCTTAAAAGAAAAGGTTGAAAAGTTGAATACAACATTAGCTAAATTCATACAAGGCTCCAAGATTTTAGAAAATATGTTTTCATGTCAAAAGAAAATATGCTTTCATGTCAGAGGTGTGTTTTTAACAAAAAAAAAGGTTTAGGTAACCTAAAAGGAACCGAAAGTATTTGAAAAATTACTGTGTTAAAGCTAAACAATCCTATGACCCTAACCATAAATGCAATTATTGTAAAGTTAGAGGTCATATTATTTATGCATGTTCTATTAAGAAGGAAAAAGCTTAATATAATTTAGGTTCTAAAAGGAATCACCACTAACAATAAATGAATGGAAAAAAACCAGCCAAGCTCAAGCAATAATCAAGAAATGGTAAGTAACTCCTTCATACCACTAAAAGAGCTAAGGTATGTAAGCTACCATCCTCCCGGATTAATTATCAGTAATCTATTTAAAGGAACTAGAATTAGAGCTTCTCTTAGAAACATTAGTGGGCATTTTGTATTTGTTTCTCAAATAGAACCAAGTCCTTTCTAGAAGCTGAAAAGGATGAAAAATGGATTTTGGCCATACAAGATGAGTTAAAGTAATTAAAAAAAAATTATATTTAGGAACTTGCCCCTAAACCTAACAATCAATCCACAATAGAAACAAAATGGATTCCTAGAAAATGAATGGAAAAAAACCAGCCAAGCTCAAGCAATAATCAAGAAATGGTAAGTAACTCCTTCATACCACTAAAAGAGCTAAGGTATGTAAGCTACCATCCTCCCGGATTAATTATCAGTAATCTATTTAAAGGAACTAGAATTAGAGCTTCTCTTAGAAACATTAGTGGGCATTTTGTATTTGTTTCTCAAATAGAACCAAGTCCTTTCTAGAAGCTGAAAAGGATGAAAAATGGATTTTGGCCATACAAGATGAGTTAAAGTAATTAAAAAAAAATTATATTTAGGAACTTGCCCCTAAACCTAACAATCAATCCACAATAGAAACAAAATGGATTCCTAGAAAAAAATTGATGAATATGGGACAATAATTAGAAACAAAGCTAGACTAGTTGTCACATGTTATAATCAATAAGAAGGTATTGATTATAGAGAAACATTTACATTGGTAGCTGGACTATAATCAATAAGGATGTTTTCAGTCTATGCTTAGCATGCTAACTTTAAACTTTTTCAAATGGATGTTAAAAATACATTTTTTTTAAATGGTTTTATTATGGAAGAAGTATATGTTAAGCAACCACAAGGTTTTGAAAACTTTCATTTTCTCAATTATATTTTCAAACTCATAAGGTCCTTGTATAGTTTAAAAGAAGCACCAAAAGCATGGTATGATATATTAAAATCCTTTCTTGTTGATAATGGTTTTAACATTGACAAAATTATCTCTTTGTAAGAATTTTACAAAATGCATGCAAGATGAATTTGAAATGAGCAAGGTGGAAAAATTGAACTTCTTCCTTGTATTGCAAAGCAAATACACAAAGGATGGTATCTTCACCAACCAAAGCAAGTACATCAAAGATCTTCTACAAAGATTTAGGATGGAACAAGTTAAAGTTGTCGATAACTCATGGGAACATCAATTAAGCTTAATATGAACAAAAATGGTAAGAATGTAAACATCACTAAATATCAAAGTATGATCGGATCTCTTTTATACTTAACTGCAAGTAAACTTGATATCATGTTTTGTGTATGTTTATGTGCATGTTTTCAAGCTTGCTTAAAAATCACATGTAAGTGTTGTAAAACGTATTTTTTTCTTTTTGCATGGTACGGTAGATTTAGAGTTATGGTATCTGAAAGGAAGCGAGTAAAACTTTATCATATATTCAAATACATACTTTGTCAGATGCAAGGTTGATAGAAAAAAATACTAGTGAAACATGTCATTTTTTAGGATTCTTACTAGTATCTTGGGCTAATAAAAAGCAAAACTTAGTAGCCCTATCAATCACTAAAGCAGAATATATAGTGGCATGTAGTTGTTGTGTAAAAAGTTTATGGATGAAATAAATCCTAGAAGACTATTAACTTAATTTTGATCATATACTCATTAAGTGTGATAACACTGGTGCTATAAGTCTTTATTTCACAACACTCGCGTACAAAACATATAAAAGTAAGACTTCACTTCATAAGGAATCACATTGTAAAAAGAGATATTGTACTTAAGCTTATAAGCACAGAACACCAATTAGTAGATTTCACAAAGCCACTAAGTAAAGATCAATTTTGCAAACTACAAGGAATTTGAGTCTAAAGGTTGGACAAATTGGTATATCATTACTCATAAAATATATTTGGATGATAAAATTTAAAAAATATAGGTTTTTGTGTGAACCATTCGATCTACTCATATAACTAGATTAATTGGCTGATCGGTTGAGTCAGATAATTGATAACAAGGTTATTATTCATATTTTCAATTTTTAGCCCCTCGATTTCTTTGTCTTTTGGATGTAATTTTTATATAGAAAGGATTTATTTTTAGTACAAAGAAAGGATCTGAAGAGAATTTTAGGAAATTCTCAACTTGGGATTAATTGGCCGACCAGATAAGCTTAACACAAAACAATTAGTTGGTTGATTGCTTGGCAGTATACATATTTGTTATTTCTCAAACAAAATTAGAAAATAAAACAAACCCTAAACCCAACTTTCTCTCAAAAACTCACCGAAATACATCCTCTTGATCATATTTTTAGCTTATTTCTTGAAGATTCAAGTATAATAGCAAGCAAGAAAAGCACAAAAAATGTGGAATCAATAAGCAAAAGGGCTAATAATTGAACCTCTTACCAAGGTGATGATATTCAAAGATTTCAAAATTCTTCTGCAAATAGGTCTAATGCTATAAAAAGAGGCTTGGGAAATGATCTCAATGCTTTTGATATAGACATTATGTTTTAGGAAATGGTTGGAGCATAATATATTATTTGAAGAAAGTTAGTTATCCTATGTTAATAAAAATGTTTTTTTTTTGTTAATATGAGGATAACAATGGAACCAAGGATTATAAAGTCAAGATTTGATGTTAAGAACTAGATTGCTACATAGGATTATAGCACACAATATATTTCCAAAGAAAGAGCATTTTGATGAGGTAACTTTGATGGATATGTGCTTAATCGATTGCGTTATTAGGAGATGGCTAATAAATCTTCTGTATATTATGATTAGGAATACGATCATGCCATATGATCAAAAGCAAAAGTCTATTTCATATGGTCAAGCATTAATTTCTATTTTTTAGCATTTTAGGATTATTTTGACGGGTATAGATAGGAATCCATATTTAAAGCTTATGAAAATAGATAATAAGACCCTAACCAAGATGAAATGTCTTGAATAAGGACGGTGTTTGGGTTCCTAAGGACCAACTAAGAGTACATGGAAGAAGAGCATGATGATGAGGAAGAAGAGCATGAGACTAGTAATGATGACATAATTGAAGCTATGTTTAGGTCACTACCACCTGCTTCCTTGCATGAAGAGGCTACATCTAGTACATGGAATTCAAGTATGAAGAGTCACCTAATACATTGCAAAAGATAGGGGGAGACATATTTTTATATCTAAGTTATATATTTATTGTCATCATAAACAAATAGGAGACTGTTTACCTTTAGATTCTTTTATAAAAGAAAATATTTGTTCTCATAGACTAGGATATAAGGTATATTTGAAAGTAATATATAGGTGTTTATTTAATGATAAGCACATTAATTGCACAATGATTTCATATGGAGAGATTACCTATTTACATGAAAAGACTCTTTTGACAATTTTATAAGTGATCCTTAGACTTGAGATAACTAAATTATCTTATATAGGGAAAACTATATTTGGATCTTGACTACACGTTTCTTAAATCAGATGCAAAAAATGATCAGGAATTGGATATAATAAAAAATTTATAAAAGTATTTAAGTGATCAAAAAATGATTTATCACCATAGAAACTATAAAATATTTCATGTATTCTCAAATAAAATTGATTATGAAATCCTTAAATAAGATAGAATGATATTTGAAAAGCATTTTAAATCTTATTCAAATAATCAATGACTATCGTGTTGAAAATTGATATAATTTGACAACATAAACATACTTTATGGTTAAATGTCTACATCAAAACGATATAAATGAAAGAATATTAGTTATATTGATATACTAGTTGTTGAAAGGTTAACTCAAACCATAAATAACGTTTTTAATATGTTAAAAATCATAATAGGTTGTAATGCATAGTACATAACCTTCAAATATATATTAATCAATTATTAGATTGATGATAAATTAAGTTATTTAATATATCTAATCATATTTTAATTAGGATTATAGTTTACAATTGGGTTAATATATTAGGAACAACAAGAAATTAAAATCAAGTTTTACTTGACTATAAATAAGTTTTTAAAAATTGAGGGACTAATGTAATTTATATAAAGGATTATAATTGCAAACCTAGAAAAATTAAGTAGAGACTTAATTGAATATATTTTTAATAGTTGTGCCGAAATAAAACATGTGATATTTTTTAGGGAGCAAAGTGATATTTTATTATAGTTAGAGTTATGTTTTTCCTATAAATACAATAATGTTACTCATAACTCTTATAAAGATATTTATTAAAGAGTTAATAAAGAGTTAGAAAAAAGCTAGCACTCAAGATTTAACAATCATCCAATTCTTAAAGGGTTTATGAGATTTCTAATTTTGTAATTCATGTAGATTATGATTAAAAATCAGATAATTGAACAACTAGTTATTTGTTATAATTTTGCTTCAAAGAGTCTATCAAATTCTAAAAGAAAGAATTATTCTTAAACTTATCTTCACTCAAAATTCTAAATGACCCTAAAACATTCCAGTCTAGATGTATTTATATTAGCATCACAAAGACTTGTGAGTTAAAGAGGCAATTTCTATGAATAATGCAATTTCATGACATATAAATTAAGGTTGTATGCATATCATAAATACAATAATAAACAAATAAAAAAAAAAGAATCTTCACAAGAACTTACTTGATAGTAAAGAGATAAACGAATGAAAAATTCGCGATGATCAGTTAAACACCTACATAGATGACATAAATTTAATTAATCTAATGAGTTGAGTTATGCATGAAACTATATCTATGGTCTCTCAAGAAAGAAGTTTTTTTTATAGAATAAAAAGAAAAGTCTTCAAAATAAGTAAATAATTAATTGAATTAAGGAACCTCTCTTTTGCTTGAAAGGACCATACTCGAGCTAGCATCTAATAGTAACTTGCGTATGACTATCCTTATGATATATCCATAAAAGCTAAAAGAGATTCCTTACTTCAAATTTGATTTGCTCACGAAGGCCAAAGCCAAAAATATTCAAACTAAAAGGGGATTTTGTATTTCAAATTTGATCAACTTTCATTTTTTTTTCTTATATTATCATATAAGGCTACAGGCTTCATGAATGGATGAGCAAAAACAAATATCAGCATATATAAAACATATTTATAGCAAAAAGAAATCAACCTTTCAAATCAAACATGAAATTTATAATAATAATAATAATAATAATAATTTGTTGCAACTTGAGTACACTAAACAAGACATAATAAATAGTTATTCTATATGGATTTGACTTGGGTGTCTTTTTTTTGTTTTTTTTTAATTGAATATTTTTTTTGTCTTTTTTTTAATTGAATATTTTTTTTATTTCATCCTTCAACATTGGATTTATTGGGAATTTGACTTCATAATTTTTTTTTCTTTTTATGGATTTATCTCGGTCTTAAGACTCGGGTTTGATAGGTTGACCCGAGATTTTTTTTAATTTGTTTTTTTCATTTTATTCCTTCAATATTGGGTTGAATGGGAATTGAGCTATATAATTTTTTTTTGTTTGCTTTCTATGGGTTTATTACGGTCTCATGATTCTGGTCGCAGGTTAGCCCAGTCGCCTTAGGGTTTTTTTTTATCCTTTTTCAATTGAATGTTTTTTTTTGAATTTTATCCTTCAATATTGGGTTGATTGAAAATTAAGCTTTATACTTTGTTTTATTTTGCTTTCTTTGAGGTTATCTCAGCCTCATTGTCATAACCCATTTTATGGGTTATTCCCTAAATTCACCTTTTCTCTTCCAAAACAAAAATAAAAAAATATATTGAAAAGAAATAAAGAAAATATAATTGCAGTGAGAAGAGGATGTCGGAACGCCTAGAAAATGGCTGAAAATTGGTTAAGGAAGTTTATAAATACAAAGATTTAAATTTGACAGTATATTTGTGACTAATGAGAGCCTTGTTGACAAAGAAAATTCAATTTAAGAAAAATCCAAAATCAGATGTTTATGGACTCAATTAAATTTTATTGACGGTTTAATTGAATTTATGGAGGGTTTGATTGCAATAAAAAATTGATTTTTAAGTCAATTTGGGCTTTAATTGAAAGAAATTAAAGTTCAGGACTCAAGTTATAATTTTCAAGAGTTGATTTAGTCAAATCAGGGGCTTAATTGCTTAAATATTGAAGTTTGATGGTTCATTATGGACTTGATTGAAGAGATCTAAAACAAGGACCAAACTGGAAAAGACTCGTAAATAGAGGGACTGAAATTGTCTACATCAAGGGCCAAATTAAAGAACTTAAAAGTTTATTAATCAATTGAGGGTCAAATTGCATAAATCTAAGACCAGAGACCAAAATAAAAATGGCGGCCAACTTGAGGGTTGACATCCGATTTTTGGCACGGACACAATTGAACTGTTTCTTAAAATTAAAATTGCAATTGAGGACTTGATTGAACAAATCACAAATTGAGGACTGATTTGGAATTTTTCATGTTTTTAACGTCATTTCCTTTTAAATGAAAGAGCGCGTTTTGTACAAAACGATGTCGTTTCATGCATTGTTCATTAAAAAAAAGCACAAAACAATGTTGTTTTGATTGGCACTGTGCTTCTTCTTGCTCTAGACGTGCAGCAGGAGAAGAAGAAGTTTTGTTCGCCTACGTTTTCCCTCTCCCTCTCTCTCCCTACTTGCCTAAACCCTAAAATAAAGCCATGCCCCTCATGGCCTGCCACCATCATGGGAGGGGCATGGGAGGTATGCCCTGTGGGTGGCTCTAGGCAACTGCACAAAGGTCAGCTTAGCCATAGTACCCTATCCTCGTCACTTATAGGGGTAGGGTAGCTCCCACTCCCCTTACCCCTATAAATACCCCCCTCAACAGGCGGTGAGGGGGGAAAACAGGTGAGGTTATAGAGAGGGGGATGAACGGGACAATTTTGGAGGAAACAGAGGAGGGGAAGGGAGGTGAAAGAAGGGGAACAAAGAGGAAAACAATAAAGACAAACATGGAGGAGAGAATTGGTGGGAGATAGAAAAAAATATTGGAGGCGAGAAGAACAAAATAAAACAGACACAGAGAGGAGAGCGAAAGAAGAACAGAAGAAAAACCAAAGCAAAACAAAATGAAACAGATAAAGGAAAAGAAAAGGAAGAATAAACGCCAAGAAATAGAAGAGAAAAAAGGAGGAACCACCGCTTGACACCGCAACATCTCCACCTTAAGCCACCGTCAACCACAACACCACCACCGCCAGGTCAGCCTCCTCCTTCTCCTCCTCCTCCTCTTTCTCCTTCTTCTTCTGCGTCATTTACCGCAGTCTCCACCATCAAAATGGTCGGGCCGGGTCCGGCTCAATCCAAAAAAATATATAAATTTTTTTTTCAAAAATCCTTTCAAAATTTATGATTTCCCCA